>JAABUP010000245.1_pt1 | contig 120755 bp, 98 predicted proteins | sample 5559201 | NCBI WGS metagenome assembly JAABUP01 (sample SAMN10711887, study PRJNA513373) | rock metagenome | isolation source: Antarctica rocks | place: Antarctica | reverse complement strand
CATTCCCATTCCCATTCCCATTCCCATTCCCATTCCCATTCCCATTCCCATTCCCATTCCCATTCCCATTCCCATTCCCATTCCCATTCCCATTCCCATCCCCACTACCAGCATCCCTACCCCCACCATCCCCATCCACAGATCCCGCCCCTCCTTTAAAAATACCATAAACGCTCCTCACCCCCCTCGGCGCCGTCGACAGCGTCTCGAACCTCGCCTCCCCCAACCTCCTGCCAGCCTTGACGCTCTCAATCACCCACTCCACACCCACATACTTCACGCCCTTGCCCCCGACCCTGGATATCTCTTTCTGTATCTTGCTACTTGCCAAGCCGCCTCCGGCACCGTCACCCTTGCCATCGTTGTGCTTTCCTAATATGACGTGCGTGACGGTCCTTCGGCCTAGGGCGATGCTGATGTTGCCGCCGTGGGAGGCGATGAGGTGCTTCAGTTTGTGGTCGCCGATCATTGGGGCGGTCGAGCCGTTGAGGTAGATCGTCAGGCCTGCGAATATGGGTTTTTCATGTTTTTCCGGCTCGAGGTATTCACCTTGGGATTGAGTTCCCAACGCAGTTTCGGGATGTTCCAGAGCCCTTTTCTTTTTCTCGGCGGCTTGTTTCGCTCTTTCTGCTCGGCTGCCCTCCATCATCATCGCACCCACGTCCCTCCACCCCTTCTCCCGCAGCCCAGGTGCGCCTTTTTCCCATGCTCCGCTTTCTTTCCTGCCATCCTTGCCGAAATCCAGGCTCCCCGCGCCCACTGTATCGGCTATGTGTTTACCGCCAGAAGAGCCCGCTCGGAATTGGTGACCCAGCTTCATCGTACGCGAATCGCGCCATGATGTCGAGCCGGAGAGACGGTTGGCTGCGTGTTGGTGGCCTGTTGAGGAGGAGTTCCAGGGGTCGAAGGTCTTGCGCATGGGCTCCGCGGGTGGGGGGATGACAGGATGCGGGGGTGGCATCTCTGTGGGGGTGGAGTGGCGGAGGTGTGGCGAAGAGATGGGTTTCAGATGGCAAGGAGCAGGTGGACGCGGACGACGAGAAGCTAGATCAACAGTTGAGGGTGGGCTGACATGGCGTGGGAGAGAAATAGCTGTACGTAGGGTCTCGACGTTGTTGCGTTGTCGCCGTAGGAACGAACTAGGGTCTAGGCTGGCGCAATTTATAGCTTTTGCCCTTCCAAATTGCTTGGAGCGTTTGTGTAGAGATAGCAGCTTTTCGAGCTCGTGTTGATGATATGCGATATTGCCAGATTCGGAATTAACATTGTCATAGCGTCACAACTTGCTAATCATACTTCATTGGCGCGTAGAGAGCGGGAGTCTGGAGAGCCTAAGTAGCGTTCTGTTGTCGTGTGTATAGAGTTCTTACTCTAGTCCACCCTGACCGATGATTGGAAAGGGGCATGGGTTAAAGATCAGAAGTAAACACTGGAGCGGCAAAACCTCACCACGGTGTTGGGGAAGATTAGCACCGTCCTTGGCGTAGATCAATCCAACATATGGCTTGCATTACTCCTTCATCCTAGCTCCATCCATGCCTCTTCTATGCATATCCGCAGCAACGTAGGCGCAAGAAAAACACACTATCTTGCATACCGGATGGTCTAAGATATCGCAAGTGCTTACGTGCTTACCGGCAGCTGCAACTATGATTGCATCAGATGGTGGCTGTTTGATCGACTTCGAGTCGGAACAGACGCAGTCGGGATTACGCTAGAAGTCGAAGAGAAGCACTATCGAAGTTACAGCTACACCTTCAGGGGAAACTGTCAGATAGCACAAGGATTCCGTCGGTCTTCTTCGGTCACTTAATGGTGAAAGTCAAATAGTCAATGATGCGAGCGAACTGTTCTTCCATTGCTAAGCTACTACCAGCCTTAGCCAGGTCAAGACAGATAGCTCTGGTCAAACTTAACGCTGTCCGGCTGCATAATGACATTCCCCAGCCAAGGATCGTAAGAAAAGGCTTTTTTGGTTAGATTAGACTGCTATACTGTCATATCATGATGGTACCGATGTCGCTGCTTCACACATAACCCCGTCATAACGAAATTCGTAATCGTAGCTCCAACCCTTGGGTGAAGGTATATTCAAAAAGACTCCGGTTTAGAAGTGAATTTCGTGTCATCAAGTCGTCATCACAGTATAGAGGTAAAGTATGTAGAAACACAATCGTAAAGGTGATCTCTCAGAATCGTGAACGGTCATAGTTTCGGAGGGTAGGAGATAGAAGGTGCATCCTTGGCCAGTAGATAGTCCCGAGTTTCTGAAGAATCCCAATATTAAGACATTAGAAAAGGGTATGAGTAGAGCATGAGTACCTCGCCCGAAGTTGCTTCATCGTCAAACATCGTCAAATATACGTGGTCATCATACTTCGGCTGGAAGCCCTTTAATATGGAAGTGGCCAACGCGGAAAGCACCATAGGCTGGAGGATCAACGTACGCGTGTGCGTGGGGTTACAACGCTCCGAGGCCGGCTGTGGGATTTGATATCGCTGTCGTAGGAGCCAGTGGCCATGGCCCCCGTTGCGCTGCTTTCCAGCCCCATCTTGCGCCGCTTCATCGAGTCAATATCCTCGCTTCGGCTTGCGGGACGCGAATATTCATCATCGTCACGCATCCGCTTAGAAGATGTTACACCGTTCTGTTGGGTAGGGGCATAGGGATGAATAGGTGCTGACGAGTAAGGATCCGCGCTAGCATTGCCGTTCGATACGCTTCCACGAGCATCGCTCATAGGATTATAGAGATTGCTAGAAGGAGGAGCGCGGGGTGGTGTGTGATATCCAGTCGACCACTGTTGCTGTGTGCCATTGGCGTTGTGCGACGTTCCATGTCCAGAGCCATTCTGATGAGCCGGAGATCCATTGACTTTAGCGGATGATTGCTCGTGTATCGTTCCTGAATTGTAGCCATTGTATGAATCCCGATGGGCACCATAAGACGCATTGCTGTGTGAATACTCTGGATCCTGGTCATGTTCTGCTTCCGCATGACCAACTTGCTCGTTTCCTGGACCGTAGATGTCGCTTTTCGAATCACCATGGTCACTATCTGTCCGAGAGCCAGGCCCACGAGTCGCTGGAGGACCCATGTCTTGCTTGAAGGTACTGGGCAATGGGGTGCCCTTTGGGGTATAACCTTGCTGGGTAGCGTACTGTGCTTGTTGAGGCGTAGCTGCCGAGTACATCGGCCGGGAATTTTCGTATGAAGGGTGACTTTGATATGGCTGTAACGTCGGCATTGAGGCGCCTGGCGGGGTCGTTGCTGGTGTAGCAGGAGTTGAGTGTGGCTGGTTATCCAGCATCAGAGGTTGACCGCTTTGCCCCGTCATGCTTTGGCTTCCCCAATCATACGAACTGCCTTGGTTGTTCAGACCGATGGTCGTACTCGACGCGCTCGTTGGAGGTGTGGGAAAGGTATGTGCTCGATCTAAGCCTGGGCGTCCAGCTCCAGGGTGAGGAGCTATGGAGTGTTGTTGGGAGCTCATCGAGCTATTCATCGAATGATGGTGATGTAGAGATGGAGGCTGCGACCCTGGCGTGCCTGGCGGACCTCCTTGTTGCTTCGATGTGTCAAGTCGCCGACGGTCAGCTGCAGCCATCACCGCATTGGTCCTGCTCTGATTTGTGGGATGGTAGAGCAGTGCACCAATATTGTGAACGAAGAGAGGGTACAAAGATTCCGTTATCTTTTCCTTATTGGCGAAGTCAAGAGCTCGATCAAAAGGTATCCTATCATGTGTCAGCAAAACAATAATCACCTTAATTTCTTGGAATTCATACCAAACGCCTTTCAGGTGCATAGGACCAATCTTAACGACATGACGAGTTTTTTCACTCTTCAGAATTCCGTCTCTCCGGCCTCGAGTCATACCTGCGACGTTGAGGAGTTTCGTCCCATTTATCATATGATTGTCTGTGTCTGGTATAAGCTTGCTATCCTTGCACTGCCATGCATTATGCTGGTGTTGCATAATGCAGTCTACATGCAATGGGCCTTACCGTCACGTCTGGCTACGCATACTCCCTTAGCCTCAACTTGGAAGCACATACATCCCTCGTCTTCCCATAATGTCGCGGTCACTCGAGGTTTCATTCCTGAGGGCGCGAGTTGGCCACTTGTGTCAGGGTTCTGTTGCGGATAGCCCGGAGGAGGCCCAGTCGGCGCTCCGATGTAGGTGTGTTGAGTGGGTCCGCCTGCCACCATCGCTGTTAACGTCAGCTAAGGCCCACTTGAGTCGCTAGATTTAGGAGAACCTACTTGGTAAAGGAAGGAGACCTGAGTTCATCTGTGGACCAACCGAAGAAGACACAGGGTGACCAGCACCTTGAGGAGACGTGATACTATTCGGATACCCATACTGACCACCATAATGTGTCGGAGCTGGCGCATAACTGCTGGGACCTGATTGAAGGACCGGAGGTTGCTGTGGATAGCTAGGGTACTGAGACATACCTCCACTAGTGGTTGGCTGGGACTGATACGGTTGTCCAGCTGATATCTGCGATGGTTCTGAGCCCAGGTACTGTTGCTGATGATTCATGGCGCCCGAAAAGTGGTCTGCGCTCTGAGCGTAAGACTGGATTGGTTGGCTTGCTTGACAATGGGAACGTTCTGCGGTATCTTCGGCCGATTCGTGGCTTGGCGGAGCTGAGCACTGAGAGGTCGGGGACGGCGAAGGGGTCTTTAGGCCGGTTCCGGTGTGAAGATTGGAGTACGAGCCCGTCTGAAGGGGCGGAAACTGAGTGCCGTGACCGTTCGGCAAGTGATCTAGCCCCCCTAGGCGAGAGGAGCTAAAACCAGGAGTCGAAATGTATGATGCTGGCAAGTGGAGATCTGGTAAGCGATCGCTTGATAACAGAGGGCGCTGCGAGTAATGTGAGCTGAACCACGGTGTGTCAGCGGAGCCACGAGTCTGAACCTGGGATATTGAAGGGAGCTCCAGCTTTTCGGTATTGAGTATCAACGGCCTCGAGTGACCCAGAGACGATACGAGACAAGCCCACAACGGTCTCCAATGAGTCTTCGCGTGCTTGGAAGTCTTATAGGTTCGGTGATGAACAATTCTCTTCACGCTTAGGAATCTTGTTGGAGAATTCAAGGCGACCAGGATCTATATATGCTTCCGAAATCAGCATTGCCCCATGTATAGCAGTCGCTAGCCAAGGTTAGGAGGACAACTTTGGCTCACTACGAGCTCTTGGAATGTGTCTTGTAATTGTAAATCAAGTCTGGAATTGGAAGCGAGGACTGCGAAATCACGTACCAGGGTGCCAATACTTAACAGTGACCGCTCCAAATTGTTGCCTAGGTATCCAATGGTGTTGCAGATATCTTCAGGGAAAGGTTTCTATATTGATTGGCGTTTCGAGTATGGTTTCTATAAGATCGTTGGTTCCGGAAGAATGCACAAGTGGTACATATGGGTTGCGTATGCAGGTTCAGTCCGAGCTGATATACAGAGAGCTTAGGCAATTATTCCTGGGCCGGTGATGTAGGTGGGAATCAGCCTTGAGATGTACTGCGGTGTTGGCGGTCAAGAGAACAAAGGCATGTAACTCGTTTCGGGTCGTTAGATTTGGTCGTGGAGAAGTTTGCTCGTTTGATGCAGATGTAGGCAAAAGAATCGCAGGACGCTATAGCTCGACAAGGGCGAAAGCAGGAATCGCAAAGGCAGTCAGTCGCTTGAAACACGCTTCTATCGAAAATTGGAGCTTTTGGGAATAGAGATCGTAGAAGGTCGTTATGGTTTCGTTGCGTGTCGTGCGTGGGCAGTCTGGAGAAGACGATCTCTCCGCAGCTATCAGGTCACATTAGCGCTGCAGGAGAAAGAGAGTTGACGGGCAGCGCGCATCAAGGTAAAGGATAATTGCACGTACCACCTGGCTCGCGTAACGCTTGTTTTTCAAGATTGGGCAGCTTCGTGAACAAAGCAACTACCACTCTCTGCTCTGCTCTCTGCTTGGAGAGTAGGAGGGTGGAGAAAAGAGAAAGGCTTGGGAAGGCTGGGGTGCGCTGTTTAGCCCGCGACGCTACCATACTAGCGTCAATCTGGGTAATGGAGTGACCGACCTGATGATAGGACACCCGTGACTGGCCCACAAATCTGGCTATATTCGCTGCAATTTCGACTGATGTTCAGATGATGAAGGGTAAGGATGGACAAGTGGTGTTGAGCTCCAATGAGGGCGACTGGCAGCAGATTGGCAATTCGATATGCGAAGTGAGGAATTTGGCTCAGGCCGTATACTGCGGTTGCGCTCCACCCAATTGGCTTTTATAAGGATCGAGTATAACAAGCACCAGGGGAAGTACCCTGTATCCAAGTGGCAGAGAAGTTTGAAGATCTTGATCCTGGAGGCTGGTGAAGCAGCACAGACAGAAAAACCGTTGACTGACAGTGTGCAGTAGCAAGTAAACGGACATGCAAGAGTGCGGGAGACGGGCTTGTTTTGATGCAACTCAACGGCTCGGGGCGAACTACAGGGAATTGGCTGTCTTATCATAGACGCTGTGCCACTCTCGCACACTCGAACGATCTTCAAAGCAGGAGGTGTGAAAGCAAAGGGCCCCCAGATGGCTTTCTATGACCAACGACTGATCTACCAATTTACAGCATTATCGCCAGGTTTGACCGGCGGGTGAAGGGGCAGGGGATCCGTGGTCCGTGTTGATGGAAGGCCTCTGAGGGAGCTGTCTCTCTTCCGCATTTAGGGGCTTTAGTCCAATGCACGCTGCAGGCAAGCGAAAGCCTTTTCTTCTGTCGAATCACCTTCCCCCCACACCCTGCACAGGATTGGATCGACCTTGGGAGAGACGCAGTTGATACGCTGGCTTAAGATCAGCCCAATTGGTCGGCCCGGAGCTGTTTGAAGATCACGAAAATTGACGCCTCGCGCCATCTGGGAGTCGCAAAGCACGCCCAGATTTGAGCTGTGCTTCTTTGGGTCCAGGGGGTGGGGAAATTGTTAGTTGCTGTCATCGGTGTCGCAGGATCATCTTGCCCTGAATTCGAGAAGTTGGCTTCCATCCTTCCAATGGGACCAGGCAGAAGGTCGGAAGAGCAATGGAAGCTAAATCCCAGGTGGCCGATCAATTGGCTCTGCCTTCCCTTCCGATAATCGGATTCTCGTCGAGACGATAAAGACCAAACTTCTTTGAGAAAGCTTTTGAATGCCGTGATTGATAGAGTGTGGAGACGCACCGAATCTTGTCTACTACGTACGCTACTTGTTTCCTGATCATACTTTTAGAGATGAGGGAAGCGAGACATGGTGCTGCTACCATTCTACATGGGACTGGGCAAGGACCATCCGTTTGAATGTCTAGATTCTACACAGGACGCAGGAGCAGGAGGTTCGGCGCTTATGGTACGCCCTTTCCCACGACACTGTGGATGGGTATCCAGATCCCCCCGGGCGAGACTAAAGTACGGTAGTAGTAGTAGACGAAAAGGGTGAAGGTCGAGACTGCGCGCGCACGGCGTGCAACCCATGTTCAAGGAGGGTAAAGGGCTAAAGGCTGTCAATGGAAGCTAAGGTATCTCTCGAGAAGACACTAGCGATAATAGGCTTTGGGGATCCGCGGGAGGGATGTGGAGAACATTTGTCAAAGGCTCCTGATAGGCCAGCAGCTGCTGTGTGGCTTCGGCTGAGCCAACGCATCAACCCACACCGCTAAAAGATAGAAGCGCCGTATCCAAACAATCGCTGGTCCATCCCTGGGTCAATGTTGAAAATGCTCAGCAATGCAGCAACGTGGCACAAGCAAACGAAAGATCCCTCCCACCACCCCCATGGGAAAAGTCTGCTGATCGTCTCTTCCTTCTTCAGTGTGAAAGAGTCAAGGGTCCTCCAGGTACGGAGTACCATACTTTATTCTATTACTACTCTACTACTACTACTCTACTACTACTAGTAATAAGGTATGTAGTACTACGTAAGGTAGTACAGCCTTGACATGTCAAATGCACGAGTCATTCGGAGCCACGCCTCCCATGAACTTGGTGCCACCCCTTACTTTTCCCTGGCACAATAGATGTAGTATACTATTCTACGTAGTACGGAGTACGGGAGGATCTACAGGTAATGCAAGGGAGGGCCGCTGCGCAGATTAAGCTCGCACCGCATCCGCCGCACCAAAAATGCTTTGCATATGTCTCATCATGTCTCGCTGGAAGGCTCCGAGTCTTGCGGCGAATCAGGATAGCGTCACAGGCTTTGAAACAATTGCTCCTGATGATACAGCTGTCTTAGACAGATCAATGCATGCACTTGGGAGCCAGAGTTAGCCCCAGCCTTAGTTGGTGGAGCAATGATATATAACTAAGGGGGTCTGATTGGGTGGAATTCTCTCCTCGCTACTGGTTGCCGTCTGGGCATGCGAGTGCTTGTCCCGGAAACTCTTGCCCCCCCCCGGGCACCCGGACTCTACCGTGCCTTCCTCATTCCCGGAAGGAGGCGCAGAAAAGTCAAAGATTCTCATGCTTTACCTTGAGGTACATACCACAACGATTAGTCGGCAGCAAAATCGCCGGTATATCGATCTCATCCTATGGCCATGTACTATTTACCAGGTAATGACTTGGGGGTTGTTTCCGTTGTCGTCCCAAAGAAGAGTGTCACGTCCTGGATCCGGACTTGTGGAGACAACGTCCTAACCGAGCAAATGAGATTCAAACACGAATCTTTCATCCCAATCCGCCCGTCACGAGTCCCATCACAACACAAGCCACCAAAGTGTGAAAAAGATAGAAGATAGGTGACAAGACAATCACATTATCATCTCTCTTGGCAATCGTTATCAGGATCAACAGAATTTGCTTTTTGTTCGCCGGGGCGGAAGATGACCCGTCCCACCTCCTCCATCAATTGACCATCATGAAGCAACGCAGACAGACAGCGGCTAAGCAGCTCACCATCCGTCCCTTCCCCGGCTAACATTACTCCCGAGCTGTAAAGGTCTGACTGTACGTATAGCACGGACCAATGCTAAGGCAGCTAAGTTCTTAGCGAAGTATCATGTACCTAATAGTATGTTGTGCATGCCCCTGTAACAGAGCCGCAAGTACGATTAGTCGATCACTGCCCTGCACGATGAATACATGAAACTGCAGGTCAGAAGACGACATCTGAATACAATTTGTGGAGCACTCGATATTGAATGGTCCATCGGCGATGGTGCTGCGCCTCAAGGGGCTGGAAAGCGATGATGGTGGCCTTGGCTCTCAATTGCTTGGTAGCGCCTCGACAACATGTCTATCAGTTGGCAAAAGTCGAGAATGCAACATGCAAGAACGGAAGTAGAAAAATCAGGCCTACGAGAATTCTTACAGGTGGGTTACATGAACCATACCTTTCCAGCCTTTCATTGCTTTCTTTTGGTATCTGCCGAGTTAAATTTGGCAATACTCGCCCGCTTAGAGATCTTCCGATATCTCGACGGGAAAGATCTCACAGGAACAATAGATTGAAGCAGCATGTGAGGCAAAGCTACATGATGAATCCTACACAGCCGAGGGGTGAGCCGGATCACTCCCGCATCTGATCATCGACCGCTGGTGAAGATTCATTGCGCTGGAGGTCTGTTTTTTCCATCGGTAAACACCCATGCCCGGGTTCGCACTACCAATCCCAGGCTCTAGCCCAGCCGTAGCTATAGCTGTTTGCTCGTACTAGTGCGCGTATATCCCTTCAGCATATTCAGAGGCCCCCAAAGATTATCCGGACAGAAGCCGTCAATCCCCCTGGCCATGCCGGAGCCGAAATCGTCTGAATGTCCGTTCGCGGCACAAGTGCGGTGCCCAACGGTATCTCCGAGGTTGGTATAGAGTCTTCCGATGAAGAGTTGCTGCATAGTCTAGGGTGTAGCTATCACCATCTACCATGGTGTGGAGTCTTCGCTTCTACTAAATACAGCTGATAAGATGCTGAAGCTCTGTGAAGATATGAACAAAGCCAATATTTGCGTCAAAATACTATTGACAGGGTCATATTAGTGTTTTGACCTAGTGAAATCGACCATGAAGTTGGAACTCTTCTGTACGTTCCAAGCCGGGTGATTGGACAGGGAAGCTGCTACAATATTGCCGAATGTGTGCATAAGAATCTGCTACAAGTATGTCATTCTTCAGCTCCGGCAAGTTTCACCATCACCCAAACCGACATGATTAGAGCCTCAAATGTTTGGTTCCGACGTCAAGGCAGATTGAATAACATACCGTTTTGACTAAAGCAGGGGATGTAAGCAACCATTCTGATTTATGTTTACGCCAGCTACATACCTTCTATAGTGTGCGTAGAGCTCGAAACATGCCGTTTCAAATGTACGTCAAGCTCAGAATGGCTTTCTATATTTAATTGGCTCAGTCTCAGCCTGTTTTTACCTCCGATGAAGCTACAATCAGGAAGGAATGGGGGCCAAGTCGGTGTCTGACGAATTGGGAAACCCGAAAGCTTTGCCTTACTGTCAGAGCTTGCTCAGACCCCTACAGTAAGGCAGATTTAAACGATGTCTCTGTTTCAAGCTTTCTTGAAAGAGCTGCTCCGGTGAGCTACTCGCATTTAGAGTGGGGAATGAGGTATACGAGACGTAGTACACTCATACTTCTTGCACAATCCCAGAATATCACTAACGTGCAACCTAACCCTCCAAGTCTCGGTCCTCGATATCGAGGCCTTGCAGATTGAGGTCGCGGTACTCTTCCTCTGCCATCTCACGATTGATCTCCCGCAGTGTGTCCAAAAACCCGACCGCCCATTCCCTTCTCGATCGCTCTTCGAGATGGGAATCAGACTGCCCACCCGGCTGCTCATTACTTGACCTATCTCCAACCTGCCCATCTGCGTGCCAAACATTATCATTCAGAAGTGCCATCTGTCGACCTTCGCTTCCGCCACCCACTCTGTGGAACGATCGTCCCGGACCAAGCATCGCGCCAAAGACAGCCTTGACCTGTGTCAACGTCGACGTACCCGCTGCCAGTGATATTTTCGAAAAGTCGAGAACGCCGTCATCGCACTCTATCACCTCACCCTCGCCACCGGTCCGTAGCTTATAGCTCGAAAGCTCAAGAGCCATAACACTATACGTGTCCGCCAGCTCGTCGGCGAACCCTTCCCATCGACTATGCGCCCTCATAAGAGCGATATGCGGTACCCCCATGCTACGATCTCTGCTCTCCTCTGCGGGCGACAGTGTCGGTCTTGGCGGATGGTTTGAGAATCTGCTGATCCAGCCGATGTAATCTTCGACGGGGACGTCGAGGCGGTCGCTCTGAGCATTCATCTGGCGAAATACGTCTTCCATTCTGGCGGCCCATTGGTTCCATACGTTGATAACGACTTCGATGGTGGAGAGTGCCGAGATGCTCTCTGTGCTTAACACGCCGGCGCTTGTCCAGAGTGGGCGCTGCGGTAGGGCGGGGATGGTTGGAGGTGTGGAGTGGTTGGGGTGAAAGATTTGGCTCATGTTGGGTGAGTGTGGGTTCGTGGATGATTTGTGGTGCGTGGCGCAGTGTGGAATTTCCGAAAAGAAAAGATGAGTGCTAAAGTCTATAGACGTTTTACGTGCTGCAAAAGCAGTGTTGACAACAATGCATTCATCGACAATAGCATCCCACTCGCAATGAAGACAATCAACACCTCCTAACCCCACACCTCCAGCCCCAATCAACACATCCACTTCCTCCTCATCGCTCCTCTCCCCGCTCTGCATGCATCCCCAACCAACTAGTGAAAGCTTCAAAAGCGAATCACGAGCCCCGTACGGAGCAGGTGTTCAGAACGCTCTTGAAGAAGGTAGGTAGGGAAGCAGGACGAACTAGTTTGGAAATTTGGAGAAATTATTATTATTGGACTTTTGCCAAGTATGTTCCTTTTCCTATATAGAATAGCTAGCGCTCTATCTTCTATTCTACGGTCTATCCCCGAATCATCCCATCCTTCCCATCCTTCCTCTCCTCTCCTCTCTCTCAACCGAAATTGTCGTTCTAGCTCCCCTCTATGCTAACGGCTGACAGGCATGATGGGACCTACATACCATGGGAGGTATGATGAGGAAATGACCATGTGCTAGGTAAGATACTTTCGAGCGTACTTGTTGTTTGTTTGTATGGGAGATTGATGGGATAGATGGGATAGATGGGATAGGGCGCTATGATTTGATGTTTGATATTTCAATGGCCTTCGGAGTGGGTTGGGTTTGTTGGGTTTGTTGGAATGGGGAGGGTGGGGGGTGGAGGGTGGGGTGGATGTTATTTGGTTTTCATTGTTGTTAGGATTAGGATTATTATTATTATTATTGTTGTTATTATTATTATTATTATTATTATTATTATTATTATTATTATTATGATGATGACGACTACTTTCGCTGCTACGCGCTCACGCCCGTCTTTTGAATAAGTGGTCTGTGCTTTTGAGTAGGTTTATTTCTCACCCTCACCCCCAGCTTTCGAAAACTTGATCTGTGCTTTTAAGTAGTTTTAGGGCGGCAGTACGCGTATACCCCATCCTAGCCCGCGTACACCCAATTCCAGTGCGCGTACACCTCAGTCCTAGTCCGCGTATACCTTATCCCGGTGCGCGTATACCTGTCTAGATTAGGTATAATAGACTACTAACTAAGTAAACTACTAACGCGTATCGCCGGTTATAATATTCTAATATTTTCTCTCCTAAGTTAATAATTACCTTACTATTACTATAAATCTCGAACCCCTACCTACTAACCTCTTAGCCTACTTAGTAGACTCCCTCCTTAAGAAGTTATAGTAGTATATAGAGTTATAAGGCTATACCGTAGTATTTAGCTAAACTAAAGTAAACTAGAAGACTAGAGAATATTATTACGTGTAGATTTATTATAACTATAGTAGTAAACGTAAAAAGAATAGTAAAAGTATAAATAAGAGGATAACTAATAGTAGGCTAATTACCTATCTATTTAAGATTATTACCTTTATTAATAATAGTAGCTTATAGACTCTAGATGTTAGGGATACTAGTTATAATTATCCTCTAATACTACCTAGCGTATATCCCTTATATTAAGTTAGATACTAAATAAGAGATATTAAGATAGTAATTATTAATTAGACTAAGGCTAGATTAAAGCTATTAATAATTCTTATAAGTCTTCTCCTTAATAGGGATAAAGAGAATCTATTTATTATTATATAAGATATCTATAATATAAAAAAGGCTATTAAGGCTATAGAGCTTAGATTATTAATACCGGAGTAGGCCTTAATAATAGACCTTTATAAGCGTAATAATTAGTTCGTCTAAGTATAAAAGAATAGGATTAGTAATAAACTTAAAATTATATTCTTTATATAGAAGTCCTTATAAGAGATCCTTAAGTATAATTATAAAGTCCTAATCCTTAATTATACCTATAAAATAAATAAGTATAAGCTCCTACTTATAGTAATTACTAGGGTAATAGGCCTAAATATATCCTTTTACGTAGCCTTTACCTTTATAAAAAGTAAATATACTAAGGACTATTAATTTATCTTATAATTACTACAGGAACTTTATAAGGAGCTTAAAATCCTATATCTAGATATTCTTCTAACTAACTATAAGGCGGCCTTAATTAGGGTATCTAGTAAGGTCTTTCCTAAGGCTAAGCGTATTATTTATATTTAGTATATTAATAATAACGTATTAAAGAAATATAACTTATAGTTTAATAGTAAGGATAAATAGGACGCTTTCTTTACTAACTAGTATTACGTTATATACGCGAAAACTAAATAGGAATTTAAAGAAGAGTAGACTAAACTAAAGGATAATTATAGTAATAATTACCTTAACGCTATTAATTATCTTTAGGATTATATTATACTACTTAAGAAGAGGTTTATCTTATATTAGATAAGTTAGCTACTTACCTTTAGAAATCGCGCTACTTTACGTAGTAAAGGTAGTAATAGGTAGATTAAGAGATAGATAAACTACGTTTTAACTAGTAAGTATATTAATACCTTTATAAGATACTTTACTAATAGCTTTATAAGTAATTTAAAGTATATTATTAATTAAATTACTATACTCCTTATACTCTAACGTATAAATTATAATATTAGGATAGGATAGGTAAAATTAGGACTTAGTAAAGATATTAGACTTATAATCTTTTAAGACCTCTTTATAAAGGTAATACTATTTACCCTCCGGTAAATACTCCTTAAATATTAGAAGGTAATTTATTATATAATAAAGCTATATATAAGGCTATTTATAAAGGGAATAGGGCTTCTATACTCCTATAAAATTAAGGTATAAATAACCGGTCCTAGTAGGGTTTTATATATTAATAATATCTACCCTTACTAGTAATTTAAAAAGCCTACGCTCCCTAGCTACCCTTACGTTAGTAGTAATAGTAACCGTAAAGGTAATAGTAATAGTAGTAGTAATAGTAATAAGCCCCTATTAGATATTCCTAATAATAATACTAATAAGCTTCTTAGAATATATAAACCTACTATTATTAAATTAAAAGGACGTCTACTAGGAGCTCTTAATAAAAAATATAATACTAAAAAGCGTATATAAGAGTAAGCCTTTAATAAGTCTACCTCTTATAAACCCTTAGGTTTTAAGTATATTATTACCTTATAAGGTTAATATAAGGTTAAGTAAGTAGCTATTATAATAAGCTAAGTTAATAGTTAACTAGCTATTATAGCTAGTTAAGTAGAAGAGTATATACTTAATAAAGAGTTAGAGGTATACTTTAGTCCTAGGGGTAAGGGAGGTATAATACTACTATTAACGCCGCTATTAATACCGCTATTAATATTAAGGGGTAGAGTAAGAGCTAGATCTATACTAAGGGGAGGAGCTAATATAAGAGGTAGACGAGTTATATCTATACTAAGAAATAGTAGTATATTAGCGTAGGCCTAGTCCTTACTAGCTCGCCTACGGGGTAACTTATTAGCGACACGCCTTCTAGCTTAACTAGTATATTAATAATAATAAGGGACTATATTAATAATAGTAAGAGGTAGGTAAGCTACTTTAAGTAGGGTATATAAGCTATTAGAATAGCTAGTTAGGTTTAGTAATAGGATATATATAAGGGTTTTTAATACTATAACCTAGTTAGGTAACTTATTAGGTGACCTAGCTAGCTAGATATTAGCTAATTAGAATATTTATAGTATAAATATATCTATTTATAAAGATAACGGTAAATATATAATTTAGGCGTTCTAAAAACCTTAGATAATTTTTCCGGCCTAATAGTCTAATTTAGTAGTTTACTTAGTTAGTAGTCTATTATACCTAATCCGGACAGGTATACGCGCACCGGGATAAGGTGTACGCGTACCGGGACTGAGGTGTACGCGCACCAGGACGGGGTGCACGCGGACTAGGATAGGGTGTACGCGTACTGCCGCCCTAGTTTTATTGTCACCCTCGCGATCCATCCCTTTGACCGATAGATTAACTATGCTATTACAGACCCGGACAGCAGTTCATGCAGCCAGCAGTATCTCTATTGCTAGGGTATCACTGCTCGTTGTGATACGTACGCTTTGGCGTATGCGTATTGCAGTCGTTTTGGAGATGGGATGGGGATGGGGATTGAGATGGGTGAGGTATGAGAAGACGAACATTTTGCTAGAAGAAAGGGGGTTGGGGGGGATGAGGGTTAGGGTTACGGTAGGGAGGCTTTGGCGTGGGATGGGGTAGGCTGGGGATGAGGTGTATTCGTAACGGGGAGTATAGCGAACGAGGTTCTTTTGTTGGCGGTTCTGGGGTTGGTGGGTGGGGAAGGTGGTGGGTCGATGGGGGTATTGGATGGGATGTTTGGTTTTTGTTTTCAGGGTTTCGGAGTTGTAGGTCTTGCGTGCGTTGGGTTATTGGGGTATGATGCACATGGGTTGTATGATCGAGGGAATTGAGCAGGTCATGAGTTCTGGTCAGGTGGAACGGCATGCGAGGGGATGTATACAACATATTGCTATGAGAGCCCATCTGGGGTGGAAAGTGATGGATTGAGGGACCGGAGTGTCCTTCGAGTCTTGAATCCATGTAAGAGCAATGTCACCAACTGTCTTGAATATTCGATTGTTCTTTCTAGCCCTCTTCAGGGTCCATTGCTGAGTTCGAGAGTCATCCTACTGGTGTCGTATTCCGGCTTTCATTGAGGGTATTGGGAAATCGAGTTTATGGCCAATGATGTGACTAGACCTTCCCGATTGGTGACTTAATCGAAGGCCGACCCTTTTCTGTTCAAATTCGTATTTCATTACGCACCTTCTCTAACATGACTTCGACATCAAGGCACTGATTTGGATACGGTTCCTTTGGTGGCCCCGGAAGCATTCGATACAAGTCAAATGGTTCTTCGGAAGGCCCGATCGCCAATGTGTTTGCCGTTATTACCGGCGCTGCAGATGATAGTGACAATCCAGTTCGTCGAGTAGATCGTGTACACCAAGAAACATAAGTTGGCGTCGTGCCCATATCGGATTTGCGATAGCATTTCCATGTTCGTTATCTCTGAGCACAAGGATCTGAACGCCTCGCTACCCCTAGAAACGGTCAGAGGCCCTCTTCAGGAACCGGAAAGGCGGCCAATACTGCACCTGCTCCGTGCTTGCGTGCGTATGCAGGTATCGAACCCATTAGGAAATCTATTCCAAATCACCATGCAGGACTCTCAAGACCTTCGCACCATCACACACATCTTGCTCTTCTGCACGGCGCGAAACGTTCAAGCCAGACGAAATCATGGGGTCATGTCAAAGCTGCATGGCTACCTCTTCTTCCGCCAGCAACGCCTCCGCAACTCCTGCCGCAAGCTCTTTCACGCCTACGGCTGCATTCGAAGAATGGTCCAGTTCAACATGGATAGCACCGGTGACATACCTTCTCGCATTCTATGACATCGCGAGCATTCTTCTGCTGATACAGAGATTTTTCATCAACTACGTGGGTCGCCTTTTCAACCGTTTCAGCATAACGAACTTGAATGTGCCTCTGACAGTGGCCAGATCAGCGGCCAGCCATCCACCGGGAAGCAGCATGAGGGTCTCCGACACGCGTTTCGACAGCAGATTGATTTCATCATAAACAGCTATTTTATGAGTTTCCCCTCTCGTGTTGAGGCGGCAACCCCAAATTTCTACAATGCTTGACAGTATCCTGCACGAGCACTGTCAACGATTGCAAAGTCAGCCCTATCTTGTCGTCGCCAATCTGATCAGGGTAAAGGAATCTGTTCGACCGATCGAGGAGTTTCTCGGTCGTTGGTCGCAGGTCTTGATCCCAAGCCAGGCAAGCCTTCAAAGTCTTTGTGCAAGTCTCCGGAATCTCACTTCCGCATGTTCCCGTTGCAGGATAAGATATCATGTGATGAGGATTTGTGATCGCCATGACCTTCCTTATAGCCCCTTGGACGTGGCCAAACGGCTGCGTACCATACACCATTAGGTACAAAATACAGGCAAGACTCCAGATATCACTCGGCTTGCCTAATTTAACCGACTTCAAACCGCTCTTTGGCAGGCTATTGGTAACATTTGAGTCGAGAAGAGCCTCGGGTGCCATATAGTTAGGCGTGCCGACTTGGTTTTCGCGGTGCACGTTGATAGTGTTCTCTTGGATTGTCCCAGCAATGCCGAAATCGATCAACTTGAGGCTGCCACCAACAAGAAGGAAGTTCGCAGGCTTTAAATCGGAATGCACGATACCATACTCATGGACGGAAGCCACGCATTCAAGCATCTCCTTCCAATAGTAGCGTATCAATCCCAGATCAAGCCTGGCCTCAGTGCCTGTCTGGCGTTTCAAGATTGCGTCAAGATCAGTCTCGCCTAGTTCCATCAACTATAAGACGTTAGAATACAGATACAGGCAAACAAAGTACTGCCACTGGGTACAGACCAGGTTGAGATGATTTGCAGAAACATTGAATTCCCAGTCAAAAAGCCTGACTACGCGATCCACTTTAGTCAGCTTTTTCAAAAGGTCAATTTCCCCCTTGAATCCTTGGACACCAATTTCGTCGACATCTCGCAGGGAGACCCTTTTCAAAGCTAGAATTCCGAAGTCTTCCGTCATTACCCGGTACACACGAGCGCTGCCACCTCTTCCGATACAATCCAAGCGCAGGTAGGATTTATGATTTAGAATGACTTGAACTTTTCTCTTCTGTCCCCTGGGTGTTGTCATAGCTTTTGTAACATCCCTGGAGATCCCCAGAGGAACTGTTGGAGCAGGAAGGGGTTGCGCTCGAGGAGGTGTGTTGTGGCCGCGGGACCTAGGTGAATCCTTCTCTGCCAATATTTGGGCCGGCTTATGCTCAGGAACGCTACCACTGCGCTTTAGAAGTGGAGAGAAATCCGATTGTTGGGCTGGTCTTGAAGCCAATGCCGAGCTATAATGATGGGCTTTAGCATCCTTCTTTGTACACGGAGCTCTCTCTAGGCCTTGAACAGCGCTGCATAATTTCAAGTTCATACATACGTAATCTGCTCTTGCGCTTGTTGGGAGGCTGCGACAAGATGTCCCTGTTGCCCATCACTATCTTTAGCTTCCATCTCCTTTCCCAGATTCTCTGATATACTGGTGTCTGGTCCGATAGTCGAAGGCTCACCAGTCATAATCTTGAATCTTCGAGCGGGGCGATTCAAATTACTTCCACGAACCCTTTTGATAGACATAGGAGGAGGATGCGAGGCCCTATCAAGAATTTATGATTAGCTGTTGAATCTTGAGAGGCAGCTCCTTTAGATACACAGGTGGTATCCACCAGGATCCCTCCGTAGCGACATCATGAAAGCCTGACACTTACTGACCCTGTGATTCATTCTGGCACGTGTGGATTGTGCTCCTGCAGGTCGTGCGACACGCAATGGAGCCGCCAGAACTTTCTTCAAGTGACTGAGTGTAGTTTTCGCATTCCAATGATTTTCTGGCGCTGGTCTCCTCTTGAGCAACAAGTCCTTCCTTGCCATCCCTGAACACTGGGTGCACGCAGAGATGCTGACTTGTTCTTTCGTTGAGGTATCTGGTCGAATGTCGGCAAAAATCGAGAGCCAATGATCCAGGCTGTGCTTCCTTTTGTTGTATTCTTGAAGGTCGACAGCCAGAGACATGGTCTTTAGTCACAGGAGATCCAAAGGTTCCGCGGTTGTGATTGTTCGGAATGCTCTTTGAATGGGAACGGTTTACGCCCAAAAGCGCTGTGGTCAATGAGCTAAGTTGCATGATCGGTAGTGAAAGGTCGTCTTCGAGACCTCCAGCCACGCCAGAGGGCGAGGTAGCTATTGAATAAGCCATATACTAATATATAAGTGCTAGCACGTTCCGTAGGTAGTCTTATCTACATAATTGAAGCACTCCAGATGCTGTCCTTAGTTGGTAGGTACTTTGTTTTGATCATGTGTGGATTAATAGCAAGGGACTAAGTAAATGTACCTAGGTGTAGTATTTCTAGTAATAAGGACCTTAATACCTTATTATTTTACTTTAATAGCTAATAGACTTAGCTTAGGAACTAATAGACTGGTGGCTATAAGGCCGTCTATCTAATAGTAGGGAGATAATAGTAGGGAGCGGAAGGCTATTAAGGACTAGTACCGTAAGGCTAGTACTACTAGAGCTAGTAGTTCTTATTAATGTAATTATAGTACTTAGTAACATAGAATAAGATCTATAGTATTACTACTATATATTATAACTAATTCATGATATAGAAAGAAGATACCTTCTCTATATACAGGAATTCTGTCTAATTACGTAAGGTGCGGAAGCCTTCCGCAAGGAAGGCGCGCTAGGCAAATGGCGCTATTTGATAATAGCGATAATAAGCAAATGCCTATAGTACTTAAGACTCTAAATATAGCTATAATTAAGTAAATTAAAATATAAAGTATAGAAGGGTTCACCCGGAAGAGGCCTATACCTGGAAGAGGCCTAGTCTACAAGGCTATAGGGCTACCACAATTGATTTTTAATATAATTTAAGTAAAATCATCGTCTTTAATAGTTCTAGTCGTCTATTAAATTCCTCTAAGATTAACTTCTTAGAGTTCGGTTAATTGATGGATTTCTATAGTAGGATATGTATATTACTAGCGCCAAGCACTACTAGTAGCCTTATAGGGCTGGGCCTCTTCCAGGTATAGGTCTCTTCCGGGTGAAACCTTCTATACTCCTCTTCTACCTAAAATTAGTATAAGCCGTCTTGAGTATCGACGAACTAGAGGTTTGAGAAATACCTAAGCTTATGTAGTCCTTCAAAGTAATGACCTTGAAAACGCCAAACTTTTACAGGTTTTGATAATGAAAAATGAAACTACGGGCGGTTCGGAGAGACTAACGATCGATACTAGAGCTATATAGGATATGGTTAGTCTGAGGCGGCTCGGCCCATCGGCCACTAGAGATATCAAAAACTCTGTCTCCTGCTGGCCAACTCCCTGACACATCACCTCGACAAGATGTCTCTTTGTATGAAGATCCGCCGAAGGTCTGGTGATAAGGTTCTGGAAGAGCTTGTCTCTGGCGTCGTGAAATGACGGAGCGGACGCCAGCCCACGATAGCGGCGGGAGCGAGCGGTCACAATGTTTGGAGGTTTTCCGGCCCTAAGTGAGTTTGGAGTCTCCTTCACTTTGGATGGTACATTTTCATTCATCTAAAAGACAGCCGGAAATGGCCTTCCTTATCTTAGCCTACGAGTTTTGATTGAACTCGATGGATGTTGGGATACTATTATCAGAGTCTTCAATTTTATAACATGCGCGCGCTGGGCAATCGATGTTTTATATCTGTTGGTGTTATTCCACGTCTCTGGTATGAGATCTACGGCTACGGAGTCTAGATTCCAAAGATCCCTCGGTCTTTTTCGCAACAACTACAACATCCTTGGCTCATTCTCCTCTCTTCTACTCTATCAAGATGGTCAATCGACTGACTGGCCCTGTTTTAGCTGCCCAGCAGAACGAAGACACTGTTCCGAGGGAGCCACCACCGCCGGCTACCCCGCTAGAGTTTCCGTCTTGCAGTCCGCAAGGAACAAGAGTGAAGCCGGAAGAGCTTGATGTCGCCAAGCTTTTAGGCAATCTTGTCCGTACAGGTCCACAGCTCAAACACCTCGAGGGATTCAACCTTGTCCTTGATAATGACGTCGTACTCGAGGATTTTCTGCCGACAGAATTCCTACCACCTACTTCATGGTTGACCGATCCCGCCTTAACTGAAGGCTCGGACTTTTCTACCACGCCTCCTCATGAACAAATCATCAGCAATGGGCGGCCTGCACCTAGCAATAAGGTACGCGTATGTTGCTTTATCTCAATCAGTCTATCATTTGCCATCAAGCGCTAGAACCATTCCAAGATTACAAACGTACCTGCTGTTTTCACATTTCTGAACATTTTTTGATACTCATTCTATGCGTCGAAATATAGTCATGTCGAGGGTTCGAGCTCCTCAAGTCTGACATCTATTGCTTGGCTGGGCGTTTAAAGGCATAATTTTTCTATGTGTTGATTTTTGGGAAATCTTTTAGGAGCCCTCTTAAAAATGTGTTTTCGAAGCTTTAGATCATAACCCTTACCTAAGATATACTGTCCTAATTCCTTAGAGTGCGTCCCCTTCACGGTGAATGTAAGAAAAACGTGCTTACTTCGGAGCCTCGGACAGGCCATCTACAGTACAGCGCAAGAACTTCTTCATGACAATGGGGATGCATTTCGCGCTGCTCGTCGCCAGAGCCCGCTTCCAGGTCGCCAGGCTCCTCGCATCGTTCACGCACGCAAGTTCTGGAATGCACTCTCGGACGTTGCTACATACTGGGATACGAGTCTCGATAGCTACTCCGATAATGACTCCGATAAGAAAGGAAATGACGCTATGGACATTGATCAGTTACGCACCGAGGCTCAGCACGATAATAAGATGGATTTGGACAATAAGAGTAGTGACGAGAAGAAATCAGAGGACAATCCGAATAAGACCAAGACCACATACACTGGCCGCCGCACAGACACAGGTCGCAATATGTACGTCTTTGCGCATCTATTTCATTGCTCATCTTTTGTATTTTACACCGAATTTGACGACACCAGCCAACTCCAGGGGCTTTTCTCCCCCCCTGCTGTAATGCACAAATATGTGTCTTCGCTTGCGACACCGTTTCTCGTAAAAAGAATGCTGACTCCAACACCTGTCACAGGCCTCGCAAATACCGCGAAGACATGGTCGCTGCATTTGTCGAGATGTTCGCATGGGCATTTAGTTGCCGGTTAGAACAAGCGACCATTCAACCCAGAATTCAGCTCCACGGCATGACTTTCCCTCTCCCCCATGTCGCATCTGTATACCGCACGCCAAAGGATGCTCGAAGAGCCAGAAGTGGCATTCTCGAAGGCCCCCTGCTAGCTGTCTCATGTAGAGACCATCCCCGCTACCGTGATCCTGGCCAAGCAGTTGGCGAAGGTGCCTTTGAAATCATGGACCTGCTTCGAGAGACGGGCTTGATGGCCATGCTGGCGCTGAAGCGCGCTCGAGAGGGTAAAGAAGAGGTGCAGCCTGGTGCGGGGAAATGGTGGACCACTACGCCACGTTGGGGCGGTGGCCCCGGTGGCGAGTGTGGGATCGTGGAGGAAGAGGCCATGGAGGATCCTGCGCAAGACGTCAGCGGACCGCAGCGGAAGCGTGCGAAAAAGTCGACACAGGCGGACGTGTGGCGTGCCATGCACCCGCCCAAGAGTACGTGGGAGAAGGGTATCAGTTATCAGCAGATTGGGAAAGACAAGGGAAGCGTTTACGACGATGTGAGTTCTATGGCCATTTCCACCTACTTTACCTTTACCGTCACACATACTAATCACCCCCCCCCCAACCCCTGAAGATCTATCTCATCTCCTCCATAAACCACCACATCTCCATCCTCCACCTCCGCATCCACGACAAATACGTCGCCTACCTCTCCGACGGTAAAGCCACCCCTCACGCCCCGCAACAGCCCTGGTTCGAGCTGAAGATGCAGCGCTCGAAATGGTTCGATCTGCTAAGCGCCGATGATCGCGTGCAGGCCATGCGAGGGATCTGGGGGATCATGGGGTATCTGATGAGGGATACTTCGGGTACGGAAGAGGCGACGGATCCCTTTATCTAGTTATAGGCGTTGGGAAAATTGTAGGCAGGCAGGCACAAGCGGGATAGTCTGTGTGCAGGGGACTTGATAGATATCATAGTATCAATCAGCATAATATGGCGTCGCATGGAATAATAGGGATAATAGGGATAGAGAGGAGGAGTCTTCACGGGTCTCTTGTTTTCCTTATAGTAGCTGATCCAGATCGATCTGTGGTTCATTGATTATCGTACTCATAGTACTTGAGTACGTTGTCTAATAGATATCATCCACGGTTCTCGACATGACAAACCACTTGGTGAACCAACACACACCAACCATCCCCACTATACTGGAGAGCGGACTACGCACCGCACCATATTAGCAGAGAAATTGCATTGTCCTTTGTACCGTAATCGGGGTTACCATACATACACAGTAACGCAAGGTAAGGGGACCCGTGATAGAATAGTAATGTAATGTAATGTCATAGGAAGAGAAGAGGCTAGAGTCCAGCTTGTTTTGCGGGCAAAGGTGTTCGATAATGTGGTGAATTTCTATCGTGTCTTTTTCTCAAATACCTGAAAAACTGACATGGCCCCTTGGCCGTCCAACCTAGGTACCAGAGCCGCAAAAACCATGATGAATGGTATTTCAGTTGCTCCGAAACACCAGAAACCCCCCTTCCCATATCGACTGTACCACGGCAAATACCTCCATCGCAAAGCGTTGAATCATTCGCGGCATCATCATCATTGCCCTCCATCCACCAACACCTCACCCCTAGCCCCCATCCTTAATCCACGGCAAACTAAACGTCCCAATCCACTCCTCCACCTCCCGCCTCAACTCCACAACATCCTTAACCTCCCCCCCATCCCCCAGAAACTCCAGAAAAGCCTTGACGCTCCCCGCCCCCTTCCGCCCCTTCGCCTCCGCTTCCTCCCTCGCCTTCTTATCCAAATGCTGCGTCATCGTGACCGCGCGATCGACAATCTCCGCCACCCGCGTGAAATCGTCCGGCAGCAAGCCTCGCGTCGTCATGGCCGGCGAGCCCATGCGGAGACCGCCCGGTTTCATGGCCGAGACGTCGCCCGGGACGGTGTTCTTGTTGCTGGCGACGCCGACGAGCTCGAGGACGCGCTCCACACGTGCGCCGTCGACGCCTTTGTTCTTGAGGTCGATCAGGACGAGGTGGTTGTCGGTGCCGCCGCTGACGACGTTGTAGCCCAACCCGCCCTTTTCCGGGGAATTGCCCAGGCGCTCGGCTAGAGCTTTGGCGTTGAGAAGCACGGTTCTTTGATATTCTTTGAATTCCCGGCTTTGAGCCTGATGCAGAGCGACCGCGAGGGCTGTGATTGTATGGTTGTGAGGGCCGCCTTGATGGCCTGGGAAGACGGAGGCGTTGATTGGATTCTCCAAATCGTACATCTCTTGGTTTCCCTTCTTGTCGATTCTGCGTACGCCCTTTCGGAAGAAGATCATGGCGCCTCTTGGCCCACGGAGCGATTTGTGTGTGGTTGTTATGACTACATCTGAGTGAGGGAAAGGCGAAGGAATGACGCCTCCTGCGACCAACCCGGAGATGTGAGCCATGTCACTGAAGAGGTAGGCCCCAACTTTCACAGCTATCTCCTTCATCTGTGCGTACTCGATAAGCCTGCTGTATGCGGAGGTTCCGGCGATGATTATCTTGGGTCGGTAAAGCATCGCCGACTCCTCCAGCTTCTTGTAGTCTATCAGTCCCGTTGATTCATCGAGACGATAGGGCATAGTCTCGAAGTATTTAGATATGGCTGATATCTTCTTCGTAGGCGTCTGGTACCCATGTGACAGATGTCCGCCATGTGGGAGGTCCAGACCCATTATACGATCGTGGGTGTTCAGGAGGGCAGAATAGGCGTAGAGGTTCGCGGGGGAGCCAGACAAGGCTTTTATCAAATATCAGCGCGACGTATGATCTCGTTGTGTTGGGCGCCCTACGCTGTACATTGACTCCCCATTCGTCCTCCCTCAATCCAAACGTCTCCAACGCTCTTCTCTGACACAGCCGCTCGGACTCATCAATGAACTCGTTGCCACCATAGTATCGAGCGCCCGGATAACCCTCTGAGTATTTGTCTGTTGCAAGTGTTCCTGTCAGCCCTTCCTCTCCTGTTCGGGTCCTTTTCGAGCATACTTTGCATGACACTGCCTAAAGCATCAAGAACCGCTTGAGATGTGAAGTTCTCGGAGGGGATCAGATTGATAAAGTGCTTTTGTCGTCGTTTCTCCTGATATCTCAATAATGAGCGAACCTCCTCTCCATCAATTCGGTTTCCAACGGTTCCCGCGTACTTTCTGTAGAATATCGTACACGGCAGGGTCTGCTTCCTCCAAATTGGCAGCTAATAACTTTGGTTCTATCAGCCGGCACTCATAAGGTCCTGGATACCCTATAACGTACCTTGTGCTGGCTTTCTGGGCTCATTGAGGCCATGCCCCGCCTGGACGGCCATTGCAACTGTGGACGGGCTCTTCGCTCTCGGGCAATAGAAAGCCTCCGGACACCACCAGTACGCAAGGCGCGGTACCAGCACCTGGTGCACACAGGCGCAGCCATACTAGAGGTCTCTGAAGAGAAATTTGCCACCAGATGTCAATAACGTTGGTGCAGAGTTCCTCTAACTGCCCCTCGTGCGGTGAAAGGCTCCGAACAACGGCGCGACTCGGGAACGCTAGAGCTTGGTATAAACAATAAATTACCGGCATCATCGCAATAGCCTTCTCTCCTCAACAACTACAATCCAAGATGATGGAGATGACTTCTTCGGCAGCTGCAGCACTCACTTCGAACGGCGCAAGCCATCGAACGTGGGCTATGCTGACATGTCCCGGGTCCACCCACCACCTTATAAGGGACAATCTGAGAATTTCTGATTGGATCTGTTGTTCGTATTACGTCGACCTCTAGCACATACGGAGTAGCATCAGTTTACTTAGCTTCTCCAGTCTCGAAGTACACACTTCTCCTTCCTGTTATTTGCGATTTGGATCTTCAATTGGGTTGGTGATCGTATTCTAGGGTTCTCATATGGAAGCCAGCACAACATACTCTACTACATGACTGGTGTAATCATGCAACCAGACCTCCATAGGACGGTCTTCGTATACATGATTGAATATTCGGCTGGACTGGTGTCATAGCTATGTTTCCAATGCATTGTCATGAACGTGGCCCAGTCCCTAGGCACATATATCAACCAGTCAGTCCCCTCAGGGGGTTTGTCTAGTTTCCAGTCGAGAGCAATCCTCAAGAATTAATCTCATTATTCTCTCCTTAAGGGCAAAGTACATATTCTTCCTACCATACTCTTTCGATCTCAAAACTTCGATTCACATTCACTAAAATGTGTCTAAGCCCGTACTTACTCATTGTCATAACTACTGAGTCATTGCTACAATCTAGTGCTTGGTTTAACAGAGCATGTACGCTAAAGCGCTGAGCACGAATGAAATAATGAGATTGTGCTCACAAATGAGATCCCCGGTTTGCTTCTTTGTTGGACAAATCCACCAGACTTTGAACCTCATGTTCAATCCTTTCCGTTTCGTTGAGAGGATCATACATCTTGGATCGCACCCACTTCTCCAATTCTTCGTCTCCCATATTCCTGATGGTTTGCTCTCGATCAACGCTGGCTTCCTGTGCGGCTCTGATGACTCCCATGGCGACGACAACGCTCACGTCACGAATGCGAGAAATTTCTGGGTATAGCCAGCCTTGTTCTACCTCCGAAGGAAGTAAAGAGGTGCTGAGTGATGTTGCGGATGCGTAAATCATGGACTGCGTGACGGTGGTTGCTTTGGAAAGAATAGTGCCAAGGCCAATGCCAGGGAAGACGTACATGTTATTGCCTAAGACTGGTCAATAGGTATTCTCAGTCAATTTCATAGAAGGGAACGCCACGTACCCTGCCCCGGAGTCTGAAGCTTCCCATCGTATTCAATTGATGGGAATGGACTTCCACTAGCAAACAGGCATTTCCCTTTGGTGTATTTCAAAGCGTCTTCAAATGTACACTCAGAATTCGCCGAAGGATTCGAAAGGGGAAATATGATTGGCCGGTCGTGCCATTGAGCCATTTTCTCCAGCATCTTTGGGGTGAAGGCGCCGCCGATGGTACTTAATCCCATCAATATCGTAGGCTTTATATGATCCACGACTTCTTCAAGACTCTTGTGTTGCTTTCCTTCATTGTCGTCGCGTGAGAAGTATATTTTATGGTCAGCCAGCTTGTCCCCTCGGTCGTTGGTGACGAGCCCTTTGGTATCCACAAGCCAAAAGCACCTGCGAGCTTCGTCTTCGGTAAGTCCTTCGCGCATGAAGTATGCCACAATCTGCTTCGCCACGCCCACACCTGCACTTCCAGCTCCCAGGAACACTGCTCTCTGGTCTTTCACAGGAGTGCCAGATTGCTTTACGGCGCTAACAATACCTCCTAGAACCACAGCACCGGTTCCCTGGATGTCATCGTTAAAGCAGGTGTATTTACCTCCGTATTTCTCCAGAGCTGGGAAAGGATTCTTGAAGTCCTCAAACTGGATTACGATGCCGGGCCATTTCTCCGTCAGTGCCACCATGAGCTCGTCCATAAATTCCAGCTCCTCTTTTGCAGACACCTTTTCCCTCTTACTTCCCATGTACAATGGATCTTCTCTTAAAGACTTATTCCCGGTGCCCAAGTCAAGCATTAGAGGTAGCGTAGCTTCGGGTCGTATGCCTGCACAGGCCGTATAAAGAGCCAACTTGCCCACAGGTATTCCCATGCCATTGATTCCCAGATCTCCCAACCCCAGGATTCGACTTCCGTCTGTCACAACGGTAATCTCGACGTACGGCTGGGGCCAATTTTGCAAGACAGATGCAATTTGCCCACGATCTGCATAGGAGAGGTATAGTCCTTCTGGTTGCACATAATTGTGTGACCACTCTATGCATGCTTCCCCAACGGTTGGGGTGTAGATAAGAGGGGCAATGTCTTTGAGATGCTGGGTTGCCAAACGGTAAAAGAGATGCACATTTGAATTCCGTAGTCCGCTCAGGTAAAGGTATTTATCTATATTCTTTTCTTTTCTTTGCAGTTGCTTGAGACATCTCGAGGCTTGGGTATCGAGAGATTCCACGGCGGGTGGGACAAGGCCGTACGTGTGATTGTATCTGCGGACAGCAGCCGAGTGTGACGTATCGAAATCACCCGTCGCCGGGGGTGGATGAGCAGCTGACATGATATTGGAAGTATGAAGGGGTCTATGAAGGGATACAATGGGGAAAGGGGGTGGATTTCTTTCCTTCAAAGATCGTGAGATGTTTGAAAGAAGGAGCCCGCGAGATGTGAGTCTTTGCATTGACTAGAGCTTTGGGTGGGAACGAATGCATTAGTACTAATGCGTTGACCATTAGACTCGGGTCGTACAGACCCTGTAGTATTACATCTAGTGGACTCGATGGTGTCAACCGGGTCACCGCAACCTGCATGCGGTTGGTCTCATACCCTAGACACGCCGCTGATTAACGACTCGGGGCCAATTGGTAGATTGTGTCCGCAAGCAAAGACAGGAAAAGCAATTTCTACTATGTAGAAAGGGGTCGAGCGGCATATTCTACACGTTCTGGACTCGAGCACACGACCCAGGAGGAGAAGCAAATAGATCGACGGCTAGTAGTTCCATCAACCGGCAGCTAAAGACGCTTAAGGCTAGAGCGTTCTGACGTATTCTAGAGACGTTTGTTTCCAATTACCAAAACTGGAGAGCCAAGCTTGCCAGTTGCCAGGCTACAGACTTCGAGTTGGATCCTTCGTTACATCACTCCTCTTCTTTTCTTGCGTCACTGGTACTCCCTCTGTAATAGATTATCGAATTTCCTCTATCGTACTTTCATCTGTGTCTTGGTTCCACTTCGAATACGTTGGGAAACTTCCAGACGCAAGTTCAATATGTCTTCCTGTTTCGGGTTTCGTAAGTCCAAGGGCGAGGATACAGAGGCATTGCTTCCACAATATGAAGACGATACGAGTCTGCAGAGGTCCCTGCACCAGAAAATGCACAGCTATCAGATGTTACGGGCCTTGTCTGCAGGTTTCATGCCATCTACAGAACAGCTTATCATCAACCTCCGTACGCTTCTTGCTTCTGATGTTCTGAATCCGGATAATCCAGACCTCAGTGACTCGGGTCGACTATTACTGAAATTCTCCAAACAATGGCTGGCGCAATTCATCGAAACCTTGCGTCACAAGAACGATAATGACCAAATCCAAGATTTCATATGGTTCCTCTCGAAGTCCAGAATATCTTTGGACACCGAGGATCTGACCAAGTCAGCCAAGAGCGTCAAGGCGAAGGCAGATGCAACTGCTGGTAGATCACTCGATACCTGTATGGAGATATCCTTTGCTGACCAACCCCTAGCCTACGAAAGTCTACGTACCGTTGGCAGCCTTCTCCTCACGAACTCTGATTTCCGTATGTTCCTTGGTGACATGGGTACGATTGGCCGTCAAGTATTCGCGGATACCGCCTTTTCCCTTTCCAATGTTGCTGAAGAGGCTGGAAAAAAACTAGAACCCTCGGAAGAAGAGAGCAAGGCCATAGTCAAACCTGGATCTGAGCAAGGACCTCCACCCACAGCGGGCGATCTCAGTAATGGGGCTGCAGACGTGTCCAAGGTCGTGGGCAATGGTTTGGTCAAGACTGGTAAAGATGCGTTCTCAAGTTTGCAAGAGAACGTGACCGGAGATCAAAAAGAGACATTGTTGTACCGCTTGAAAGAGGCTGTTCTAAAGCTGCGAAAACGAAACGATTACTCGGATTCGGTCTCGACGATTGGCTTATTGATCAAAAGATATGCTTTGGCATACTCAAGGGCCGCAGATCAAACTATTAGCATCGCCCAAGAGGACGTGAACACCAACCCTGAGCTTGACAGAGCCATTAAAAACGCCTGGTCACTTGCCAGCTCCTTTGGCGACAAGGAGCAATGGGACCTACTGGAGCAGAAGGTAAACAAAGTCATGGAACACTCTCAGACAGATCCCGAATTCGAAAACCTGATGATGGACGTTGCCAGCTCGGTCCAGAAGCTCTTAAGCGATCCTGATTTCTTTGATTCTATGGATCAGAAGATACAAGAATTGCGGGAGAAGGCGAAAGAGGTCGACACGGACTCTACGCTCCGCAAGGACATCAATGAAGCTCTTTCCCAGATGCAAACTACTTTCAACTCGGTCCTCGCAGATAGTGATATCTCCAACCTCATCACCACGTCTACCAAAATCTTCAATATCTTGTCACCTCTCCACGCGAACACAAACAAGGATCTGATTCAAGACTCCCTTCACGTCTTTGTCCCACTCCTCATCCAAGCAATCCAATACATTCCCATACCACGCATAGAGATTTCAGTTCCAGAAATTGATCTTCTTCTTGAAAACCTCATCATTGAACCTGGTCGCACAGTCAACCAGAGTTCCTTCCTACCCTACAAGCTCCTCATAAAAACATATAACGACCTCGAGATCCGCAAATCTCACACTCTTCGCACCACTACTTCCACAACCAATCTCGTGACCGTTGCTGTCAACGGTCTCTCAGTCCGTGCAGACGAAGTTGGCTTTTGGCTACGCGCTCACCCTGGGCTCATTCACCTGGCAGATGAGGGTATTGCATCTTTCCAGCTTGACGAGCGTGGAATCGACATTGCGATTGACATGGAAATTGGCAAAGAGAAATTGGAACAGATCCTGACCTTGAAAGCTGTCCGTGTTCACGTCCACAAGTTGTCCTACCAGCTCCGCAAAAGCAAATTCTCATGGCTGGCTTGGCTTATCAAGCCGATTGTCCGTCCCATTGTCCGCCGAGTCATGCAAAAGCAACTGGCCACAGCTATATCTGACGGCATCCACGCCGCAAATCGCGAATTGCTGTACGCACGTGAGCGTCTCCGAGCTACGCGCATCTCGGATCCGCAAGACATCCGTACTTTCATCAAAGCGATTATCACTAGGCTCACACCAGCGGAAGATCCGGACGTGTATACCGCTGTGGGAGTTACACCAAGCAAAGGCAAATTCAATGGGGTGTACGCTCCGGGAAGCATAGTCAAGCTGTACGAAGAGGAGGCGAGACAGGCTGCTGAAAGGGTAGACGACGCGACGGTGGGCGGAGGCTGGCGCAATGAGATATTTGACGTGCAGACAGTTATGATGGGACAGTAGGCCACCGATGAGACTCAATAGATGGTGTCCAACTCCATGGTTTTGAATGTGATACTCTTTGAGAATTTAGTCATGGCCGGACTGACAAGTTGTGGGATTGAAAAGTAAAGCCGCGTTGTCGTTGAACACACACGCACGACGTTGTTGGGATTGTATGTAAATTAGCAAGGACACTGGTATGCGGAGTGCTGCGAAAAGTGATGTATGTACACGAATGATGGGAAGATTATGGGAATGGAGTTGTCTTTACGTCACGGCTCTGATATGGTCTGAACTCTTTTCATGTAGTATAACCTGAGCATTGCTGTCAAACACGTTCTGTTTTGGTACATCGAGCGCATTGCCAGCACTGAGCTGAAACGACTCGCCACTATGCCACTATACACACAAGCCCCAAATCCTCCTCAGCCGGTCCCTACGAATGCGGTTTCTTCTCCTCATACGCCTCCGTGACATTCAACCCCAAACCGTTCGCATCCAGATACAGTTTATTCTTCCCACCAGCTTCCTGCAGTATCTGAGCGATATTCCTCGCATTCTCGATCCTTCTAAGATCCACGTAACTTCTGCTCTTCTTGATGGCGTCACCAATGAGTTCCGCGGAGCGGGCTTCACCCTGGGCGCGAACGACGGTGGCTTGCTTTTCTTGGCGGGCTTTGTCGACAACGAAAGCGGCGCGTTGGGCTTCTTGTTGAGCTACCTGTTTGGCTTCGACTGCGGCGGTGAATTCGGGAGAGAAGGCAAGGTGCTGGGTGGGGTTAATTGAGGCTCCCTGAATGTGTATGGGAGGGAGGGAGAATGGAGCGTACCGTTAGAGAAACATCATCGAGGATGATGTTGAATTTTGAAGCCCTCCTCGAGAGATTCTCTCTCACTAATCTTGCGACATTCTCACGCTGTGTGATCAGCTGGCTGGCGTTGAACTGAGCGACCACGCTCTTGAGAACCTCGTTGACGATCGATGGTAGAACGCGCTCGTCGTAGTCGGTACCTAGAGTACGGTAGATCATGGGAAGAGCATTGACGGCGGGGCGAGAGAGGACACGGCAGGTTATGTTGACCATTTGCAGATCTTTGGTTCCGGTGAGGGAGGCAACGTTGCGTGGTTTGGCGCGGACGTCGTAGGTTATGGGAGTTTCGAACCATGGAATTTTGAAATGGGTTCCTTCGTTATATCAGTTCCGATAGTAATCTCGGAGGCACTTGGAGGAATACCTTCATTGAATATCTCTGTTTGTACGCCGCCTATCCTCGTATACTTGATAGCTCGGTGACCACCATCCACTGCTCCTAGTTAGCCCGGACGTCGGAGTGACCATTGGCAAAACCAGCTTACCGTTAAAGAGAGCATTATTAACAACGACCACACCAGTGCCTAGGAGAATCAAGCCAGCAGCTCCGCCGATGAAGTTCCTCGGGCCACCAGGTAGGCCTCCGCTTCCCTTTTGCTGCGCGTTGTTCAGCCCTTGCTGGAGCTTCCGGAAGATATCTCTGGGATCTTGGCTCATCTTGAGGCTTTCTATAGAATCTAGACGAACAATTATAGCAGTGAAGAAAACGCCTGTGAGTATGGAAAGTCGAGTAGTCAGTATTTTAGGTCATTCTCCTTCGTAAAGCGTCGGTATCGGCCAATATTTTCTCCGCTTTCAAAAGGCTCCATACAATCGCTGCACGATTCAGTTCCTTTGTTTCAAATGCTCAAGGAAACCGTTAATCTATCGCGATTTCTGCTGAGGTCTTGTATTACACAAAAACGTAGGAGGTAGACTCATTGGGTCAACACAGCGCACATCGGAGCATTGAGTGAATCAGAGTGAGATCAGGAGAGTGTTAGTTACTTGAGAACATGGCCGACAAAGCTGGCAGAGTCGTCTTCATCGGTAAGTCGGTCGAAGTGAAGCAAGCGATCAACACACTGACCTGACCCAGGAAACATTCCATATGGTAGAACACTCCCTTACCCATCTCCGCTTCGGAACAGCATTGACAAATCCCAGGCCTTACGGAAGAGCAAATCGTCCATACCTTCAGCACAGCAGGCCAGGTGTTGAACTTCCGCCTCGTCTACGACAACGACACCGGCCGACCGAAAGGCTTTGGCTTCGCCGAATTCGCAGACACCGACTCCGCCGCCTCCGCCGTCCGGAACCTCAACAACTTCGAAATCATGGGCCGCGAACTCCGAGTCGATTTCTCACACGTCGGAGGCAAAGACGACGCAGCTCCGGTAGGATACAACGCACAACAACAGCAGCAGCAACAGCAACAGCCGCCGGCCCAAGCTCAACCTCCCAACGGCTACCTGCCACCGCCAGCTCCCGGTGCTCTCCCACCGCTCCCGCCAGGTGTAGATCTGCAACCGGGCATCACGTGCCCCGACGCCATCTCCAAAACCCTCTCCACACTCCCAATGCCCCAACTGCTCGACGTCCTCAAACAGATGAAGGGCCTCGTGATGGGCGACCCGGCGCGAGCGACCGAGCTCCTCAAACAGTCGCCGCAGCTCTCCTACGCCATTTTCCAAGCCCTCCTCCTCATGAACCTTGTCGATACCTCCGTCCTCGGCTCCGTCGTCGAGCAAGTCCACCAACAGCCGCCTCAACCGCCAATCCAGCAGCAACAGCAACAACAACCACAAATCATTCCTCCTCCCCGTCTCGTTCCAACATACCAGCCTCCACCACCTCAGCAGCAACAGCAGCAATATCCTCCGTACCAGCAGATGCCACTACCCATGCACCAACCTACACCGCCCGTGCACAGCCAGCCGTATCAGCAGCCGCCACCTATCCAGCAACCACCACCACCGCAAGTACAGCCCGGCCAGGAGGAGCTGTTGAAGCAGGTGCTGGCCATGCCACAGCACCAGGTCGACCAGCTACCCCCACCTGAGAGATCGCAGATCATGATGTTGAGGCAGCAATTTGGGGGCCAGCGGTTTTGAGAGCTTGCAGAGCTTGCAGAGCTCAGGTATGGAATGACCCTCTATTTACAGACGGACGGCGCCACTGCATGCTGTCGAGGGCTAGGGAATCTTTTCGTGAGAATTAGCGAGGCGTATGGCGACTTCTGCTGAATACCAAATAGATCCAACACTCTAGAGCCAAAGTCATGTGAAATGCTAGCTACATCGCTACCTACTAATTGGGTGGCTTAGAACTTTTCGTACGCCTCGCATATACAACACGTCAGTGCTAAAATGGAAAGACAGCCCCTACTTACAACCTTACACTCAAACATGATTCGATCAGTCATCAATAGCCTTAACCTGATATCATCCTCGACGCCCCAGTATACAAAATACATAAGACAAGCCCGATCAAGCTAACAAAATCATGGTAACAACCCTCTCAATAATCCAACACTCAATGCCCGCCAGCCTCGCCATTGACCAACGTGCCACCCTTCCCCTTGCCCAGAGACTGACCTTGCGGCGTCTGTCCCATCTGTGCCAACCAGCTCGGAGGCTTAATCCCCGTCTGCTCATTAATAGTCGACAACAACGGCGGCAATGCCGTCATAATATTCCGGATCGCGCCCATGCCATCGTTCGCGGAGCCCGCACCGTCGCCCGTGTTCCAGCACGTGATCTTAGGCTGCAGTCCGTTGATGGCGGAAGCGTTCGCCATGGCGAGTTTTTCGTACGTGTTGTCTTTGAGCATCATGTATTGCAGCAGTCCATGAGGACCGCCGAGGACGTTGGACATTTGCCCGTAGGCTTTGGCCATCTCGGTCATGGCCTCGGCTTCTTTCTTTTTGGCGAAGAATGAAGCTTCAGCTTTTGTGATTACGGCTTCAGCGGCTTTTCTTTCTGCGTAGAGAGATGCGTCGGCTTCTTTGGCGACACGGAAGTCTGAAAGGTAATGTTAGCACCCTAATCTATGAAGTGGGAGGCCTATTGCCCGATATAGGTATGGTAATCAAGCGCTAGAGTGGAAAGATGCAGCTCGCGAATATCGAAGCGGACGGGCCACCGAATCCGCAAGTAGTTTAAAACATGTGGACTTACAAGCTGCTTCTGCGTCCTGTCTTTGCTTATACAGGAGACCTTCTGCGCTCTTTGTGTCTGAATACAACCTGGCTTCGGCGTCTTGAGTCTGCTTGTACCGCGTTCCATCCGCCCCTTTGGTCTCCGAGAAGAGCTTAGCTTCAGCGGCTTGCTGCGCTGATTCCTTTTTAATGGTCGCTTGGACCAGGTCAATTGCCCTCATCCGTTCAAGTTCCTAACCGCTGTCAGTCAGGTAGGGTCACGTTGCTGGGGCTGTGACACACCATCTGTGCACGTTTGAGCTCGACCTCACGTTGTAATTCGGCATCCTTGGCTTCTGCTTGACGTGTGGCTTGGATGTTGGCCAGGCTGATACCCATGTTCAGCCTAGTTTGGGTGGTCGTCAATTCGGCATCCGCGGTTGCTTTCTCGGATTTCCGCTGGGTCTCCAGGACTGCAGTTTCGGCATCGATTTTGCTGATTTCTTGTTTGGTCTTTCCACGTTTCTCTGCTTCGCCAATATCTCCCATCATGCAAGCGTTGGCAACGTCGATCTTGGCCTGATTGGAAGCACCCTCGTGGGCTTTACGACTGAGGTATTTGAAGTAATTCGAATCAGCAGTGTCTTGAAGTTCTTTGACATTGGCATTATAGATCCTCAGGCCGAATTGGTCGAGTTCCGCTTGAACGTTCTCGATGACTTTACTCTTGAATAGTTGACGCTCTTTAAAGATCTCCTCCATGGTCATTCCTGACACGATTACACGGGTTTCACCCTCGATAATCCCCTTGACAATGTCCTGCACATGATTCCTGCCAGTCGCAGCTTGACGCCGAGAATCATGCTCGTCGGGACGGCCAGTGAGGATCTTGGCGTACTTCCGCAACTTTTCGGCCTCGTCATCGGGTCCGATGGTGAATACTGCTGGAAGCGAAAATTGCAGTTTCTCAATCGTCATAGCCTGAAGGGTGATTTCGAAATCGAATGGGCTGATGGAGATGACAGAGTATCTCTGCCATGGATAAACGAATGCTTTCTTGACGATCTTGATGTCCTCGATGCCTCCACTATTGGTCCAGCGATCAGAATTCCATTGCCATGGAAGGGGGTTCAAACTCTATGAACACTTACCCTGTGACCACGAGGTAGGAGTTGGCATCGGAAACGTGATAGCCTGGCATGATGAAGCTTGGCAGGGTTGGAGACGATGGGCTGCTATACAAAGCAAGACCGAGAGTGCGATCAAGCTAAGGGAAGGATAAAGTCCTGATATTGTTGGTGGAAGAAGTTATCCCTTGTCGATGAGAGGAAAGTATTGAACGAGTAAGGAAGGTATTATGTAGCGGAGGTTCAACGCTGTTGAGTGAGATACTGTACTGACACATGAATCCTCCGTTGCAGTTGAGGGAATTGGATCGAGATATAAGAGCAAGTAGCTATGATCTTGGCATGCGTCCAAGTAGCATTGTCTGAGAGTCATCATGTGACACAAGGTTCTGTTGAAAGCCCACGCAAAGTCTCTACATACGTGGTGGAGCAGAAATGGTACTGGAGCGATGGAGAGTCAGACCTGCCAAAAGTGTCAAGCGGCATCAGGTCTTAGCGCACCGCCCAACAGACTACTTAATCGTTGGGTGGAGAAGCTCAGCCTTCTCGCTACAATAAGCATTAAGTTAGCATTTCGCGCAAGTCTCGCCTACCACGTTGCAAGGACTTGTCATCTGTACTGTAGTACTTGCAAACCAACTTCATCAGGCTTTCTGCAGCCTTGGAGGAAGTGCAAGGCTGAGCGTCTTTCTTATCTCTGGACGAAGTAAAACGTGGGATAGAAGGCTTACCCCGCCGATACTAACAAATCGAAAGTACGAGGCATATCAGTAGGCTATACTCTTAGCCAATATCGAGGAGTAACGCATGGTGAGTGTCCATAGCTGCCCGTCTGATGTTTCGCCGCCAATGCAGGCAATAGCCGAAGAGGATCATCAGGCTCTCTATAAGGCTTCGGCCATCCATGTCGACTGCAAAATTGGGAACCGGCTTTCCTACCATCATAGACTCTGTGTCCTCTACACAGACCCCATTCTCCTCCAACATGACGGGGAAATGTGATCCATTCTTCAACAGTCTTCCTTCCTACACAGAGTCCACATCCACCTCGCTCAACTCTACACCTACTCTTCCCAACCACGTCGCAAGAGCTCGCTCTGCTCTGATATCGACTCTTGTGACTACCAAAATCATACCTCATCTCCACAGCAATGTCCTCTCCGGTGTTTCGAGCACCACGCTCCTGATGGTTCCTTCAAACGTTTCTCAATTACAGCCCCCTCAATCAAACATCGTCGGTCCCAAAGGATCATGGGCTTCTGAAGCAGCCCTCCCTCAAGAGACCGTCGTCGGCTTTCCGACCGCCGAGAATCCCACCCTGGTCCGTCTTGAAGGCCAAGAAAACAGCCTTGGGTTTTGGTGCCAACCAGCAGTCCTTTTTGAGCTAGACCAGCAATTATGCTCGCAGTTGCAGCAGGATGGTTATCGCGTAGTCGGAGGCCATACTTCCCAACGATCAGTGTCCAATGTAGAGTGGAGGACGATAGAGAAGAAGCTGTTGCAAACTGGCGAAGCAACCATTGGAGCTGGTATGAGGGAGATCAGCTTGCGAGTCGAAAACGCGATGGGCTTGTACGAGACAAGGACGGGCAAGGCAGTCGTTGTCAAAGTGGAGATTGGAGGATGAGTCTCGGATCTGTAGCTGCGGATAGGCAGGTGATGTGAGCAATGTGGTGGTTATTCTTCCCTTGCTATTCTCACTTCTTTAGTTGTCTTCCTGTGTGGATCGATATATCGATACTGTTTATGACCCAAGTTTGTTCCAGAAGGCATGAAAACCGCCGTGAAGGAATTTTTTCGGTTTCCATACAGACAACTCGTTTTAGCATTCCATAACTTGGGCATCGATTCTCAGAAGCGCTCAGAAGTCAAGCTCCATAATGGTGTGTTCTCTCGATAAGATATGGCCAATGCCGCATCCTCCGGTATCGTCAGAGCCTAGAACGGTGAAAGACTACTTACGTAGGTTCTTTCTAGAAGTCCTCATCAACGCGCCACGTGACGCTTCCTCTCTTTCAGATAACAATCTCATTACCGCTGTGACAAGTTCGGATAGTAGCATAGCAAGCTTGTTTCTACTACGCTCTGCGTACAGTGGTGTATCCCATAGCGTATCCCTGCGAAAACAAAAGCGCATTTCTTGAAAGCTTTCATCAGCTCAAGGAGACCATTAAAAGCCAGTAAAAGAGAGCAAACACCTTCACACCCCTATCTCCCACCATCTCCCCACAAACCCCAAAACCCACTCCCAACATACCACGAACAAAATCCCAATCCCACCCCCAAGAAAATAACATCCACCCACAAACTCCATTCTTCCCTAATCTTCCAAAAGCATCCATAAACAAACGAAAATGCAAAACAAGAAATATGACAGCCGCGTGTTATGTGAATAAAGTTAACTACGTACGGCTTTGAAAGGTGCAGTCGAAGTACTTCTATGAGAAAGGAGAGCTTATGGCTAATAGCAGAGTCATCATCTCGGCTGCTGAGATAGAGACCTACTAAGAGAAGAGCAGAGCAGAGCAGAGCATCTAGGCCGAGCTGAGCTGAGCACGTCGTAATACAGCATACAGCATCCACCACAACATCTTACCCTCCATCGGAAACAAACAATACAACCCAATTGATACCCTCCAACGCAAATGACACTCACAAAAACCGATAGCATACAAGCTCCCGCATGCACGCATACCACAGTAGGATAGATAGGCTTCAACCACGCCGATAGAATAGAGTTTCTGCCCTGCCTTGACTTAACTTATTCTACAGCAGCTATATCTCACCTCCAATCGATATTCGATATTCGATTCTCTATCTTTGACCGGGTGTTCATTGCCCGGTCGCAGCTGTACGGAGTACATTATCTTATACGAAAATGCCGCTAACCGCCCGCGTCGGCACACGGCAAAGAAGACCCATACGCGACTACTCTAAGGTAGCGCCACACTAATGCAGGTACAAAGGAGCCCAATTTCTTTTTCTAGGGTCAGCCAAGAGCCCCCGCCCAAAAATTAGCAGCCCCGAACTCATCCGCGGTACCGATGGGACGCCTAGTACCTTATTCGAACTTCATCCCAAGGTTTTTGGTCAAATGTACTGCGTAGGAATTTATGGAAGATACGAGTACATAAGTATCCGTTCAGATATCTATTAAGAGTGGTTCCATAGAATATCGCGAAGCACATGGCTCTTCCATCATCCTCACAAGATCTCCTTTCATGTTCACATCACGAGCATGTGAGATCCAGGTGAATATTAAATTATTACACGTACCGAAATAACACCCCATAGAAAGTATTTGTTGCGCCTCCGTATCCAACCGTAGCTTGGGGTATCCCTGCCGTCTAAAGCACTTGCTTGCATTTGCCGTCTCGAAAATCTCTCAGTACCAATGGTGAACCACCTCTTTACAAAAAGTAGGCAGCGAGACCGAATAGAGCGGCCATGCTGAGACCAGACGCAGCCATCTTGTCCGCCGCACCGGTAAAGGGTGTGGCACTCTTGGCGGGTGAGGTACCGGTGGGTGCGACACCAGAAGGTGCAGCAGTGCCGACGGGAGGAGATGGAATGGTGCTGTTGACGAAGATTGGAAGTCCGACCGAGGCGCTGGACGCAATTGGGGCTGCCGAAGGAGCGACTGACGAAGGTACCACCGGGGCAGAGCTGATTGCGGCCGCGGACGGAGATGGGGTGACGCTGACAGCTGGAGCGACGCTGGTGGCGGCCGCAGCGGGTGAGGAAACTGGCGCGGAGCTTGCGACCACGGGCGCTGCAGCTGGGGAGCTGGACACTGGGGCAGCGGCAGGGGTGGAGCTGGTGACGGGCTTGGTCAGGGTGCAAGGGCAGTTTGTGATGGTCAAGGTGGTAGCCTGGGTGAAGGATTTACGTCAGTCAGGGCTTTCATATCTTCAAGATTGTGGGAAGCAGGAGATTGCAGTCTTGGCCCACTGGGATTTGCAGCTTACCTCAGTCACGACGTAGGTACTTGAAGCGTGCACAAGCGACGTAGCAGATGGGCAGTAAGTGGTGAACGCAGTCACGACCTCAGTCGTATACTCGATGGTGCCATTGCTCCAAGCAGACGCACCGGCCGCAAGGGCGAGGGGAGCAGCGATGTATGAGTAACGCATTGTGATGGTCGTGTTTGGTATTTGTTGTGCAAATAATCTAGTATTGGTGGAAAAGACAGGTGGGTGGAAAGGTCCGTTTGCGAAAGAGGGAAAAGTTGAGATTAAAGAGCGTAAGTATTATTAAATGAGTGTAATCGGTGATAACCGGTGTAATTGTTCTTTGTAGAAAGTTGGATGAAAAGAAGAAAGAAGAGTCGTGCGGGTCTTTATGAGGAAAAGCGAAATTGAGCAGGGCTTGCTCCCTATCACAACTTTAGCCGCGTTCAAAGCTGTGGTCGCATGGTCGAGGCTCCAATTTCGGCTCGCTCTTGAACGCCGCTTTCCGCCCTCCTTTATTCCCTTTCCCTTGCTTTGACCTTATCGACCAATGGAACCGTTGGAGTAGCCTCAACCTCCTCGCGTACCTGCATTAGTGTTATGATCATCCAGGGTCGAGCTGCGGCCACTACATGCTTGCCAAAGCGGCGGACTTCGGAGTGGAAATGAGATGTTAGACATCCGTCGTCGATTGGAAGCTCATCGCGTGCTTCCAAGAAGGTATTCCAAGCTCACGAGACGACGAGTCCTCGATGGATCGCGAACATGAAGGCATGATTGGTTTCATCGATTATGGCGCTTGAAAGCTGCTGACCTATCACCCACTCCATACTCATACTCTAATTTATGAATATGACGGCTGCACTATATCTCTTACCTGCCTAGCAGAGACCAGCAGGATTCTTACAGCTGCAGACAAGACATGAGCCACAACCGATAGATTCCAGCACCTTCCTAAAGCAGTACAGCATACGAAGCCGTCATCTTGCGAACGTCAACCTAGAAAGCGGCCCAGAACCCTCTGCCGTCCTTGATAGGCGAGGGAGACATCAATTGTCAATCAAATCAACAAGAGAGTCGCAGATTGCGCTGGAGAGCAATTAAGGATATCATCTTCTATTTGGACCGAAGCCCACGTCTGAGCCAAATCGACGTGCATTTCGTTTCAGGAGCTCCTCAGCCCTGGAGCGTTTCTTTGCAGTCATCCTCGCAATCGCTTAATCTTCTTTCGATATACAAACAACATCCATACCACCGCAGATTCCCAAATGAATTTCAGGTTTCACAGTCACGACTTATCGTAACCCCGTATTCCTATACAACATATCGTGAACCATTACGACAATCCAATAAAAGGGAACCTAGACATCACCCTCGAATATCATATACAGACCGCTCCCAACTCCATACTCGAAACCAACTCTCTCCGTATCCACATCTACCAACACAAGTCAATGGTCCCAGAACATGCAACCAAAAGCAAGTATCAAGACTAAGCTATCAGTCAAAAGAGGCTGTACGCGATCTGTAGTTGTTTGGAAGGTACAAATCAGCATTACTACATCCTATTTTCTAACTCCAAACTATCCTATACTTACAACAAAAAGAACAAACCCCCCCCCCACCCCACCAATACCTACACAAATCTCTACATGAGTACATACAACAACAACAACCCTACCCCAACCACGCCCAGCTCCATCCATATTCCAACCCACCCACTCACCCACACTCCCTCACCCCTCCATTTACCATTCACCATTCACCACCCACATCCTGGCGCAAACCTATACGTATATATACATATAGACAAAAACAAAAACAAAAACAATCATCGAAACACCACCACTCCCCTATAAAAACCTACCAAGCAATCTATCCTATCTCAGGATCATCAACCGTATGCAAAAATGTGAAGTGGTGCCTACTCCCGTATACTCATTACTCCATACCCCGTACAAAGTGCTGATCTCAATCTCAACCCACCCTATCCTATCTCTTCGGCACCATTCCATCATTAATCGATTAATCATAGAAAGAGGATGACAGATACATTTCGCAAAAAAAGTGGTAGTGGTAGTGGTAGTGCTCGTGCTCGAGTACAGATGATGAATAATTGATATTTGATGGATAGGGATGTGTAGATGTTTGGTGAAGGTTGGTGAAGGTTGCGATATGAAGGGGTGTGGGATTTTAGCGACGGTCGATCTGGAGGTCCAGTCCAGCTGATGGGAAATGGTTTGGAGCTGAAGGGGAGGGTTTTGGAGATTAGGGTATGGGTTGGTGTTTGTAGGGATTGACGGGTGAGGGTGAGTTTCAGGGAGAGTGGTGAGGTTTGGTTTCGTGTGGTGTGGTGTCGTGATGGGGTGTGGTGTCGTGTCGTGATGAACTCAGACTCTGGAGAGGTTTATCTTATGTTGCGTGATACCGTATGGTTTATGACTCGACTGAGGCCAGACCAGGAGTCAACAATGTTCTCAAAGACTAGCAACAAGCGAACCTAGTATACTGTACTTTCCGTCGAACAGTTCTTAAGCCAGGGTTCTGTCGTCAAAGCTGCACGTCTCATCGTGCCATCTCACGGCATCCTCCCAACCTCCATCTTCCTCACAATCTCCAGGACCCCACCACCTATAAAGTTTTCATCGAGGCCAATCCACATATCCACCCAAGCCTTCCTCTTCGCCTCCCTCACTCTTTCAAGTGGCCACGCTTCTTCCCCTTCTCGCTCGACATAGATGGTCTGGAGCCCACACTCCTTTGCCGCCTGCAGATCACCCAAGTGGGCGGCCACCATCGCGCACTCGCCAGGTTCCAGTCCCACTGCCTTACATGCCCCGAGGTAAACGGAGGGATCGGGCTTGTAAGCGCCGAAGTCCTCGGCGGAATAAATGTGTGTCCAGGGTAGTTTGGCGAAGTCGGCCAGGTCTTTGAGTAAACTGATGATGTCCTTTACGTCAGTATTGTCTTTCGTAGATCATCTTCAGAGTTACGACATTTGAGGTATACTGGATGTATCGATGATTCAAGGAGCGCTCGACTGTGTCAAGGGACTATGGCCGCAGGAAGTGAATCCTCTCTATGCATGTGACTTACGGCCCACCAGCGTATGAAAAGGGAGCTTTAGGCTGGGAACACCTACCTTGAATTTCCATTGGAGAGCGTGCATACCATGAAGCCTCGATCTCTTAGGGCTTGAAGCCCACTAGTTGAGTCGGGCCATCCATACAGGGAATGCCATACACGTGAGATTTCAAGGACCTCCTCCTCTCTCCATAGATGCTCTATATCATGCTGAGTGATAAGGGCACGAAGCGAATCAAAGTGGTGATCGTCAACAGTCTTGAACTTTAGGGAGTTATCCCCCTTGTGATCCGCTTGGGCAAGGATGAATTGGTAGTAGCTAGCGCGCCATTCTCGGGCGAACGACGCCCAGTCGACCACTGCACAGGCCCAGCGGACCGGCATACCAAGGGATGAGGCGGCGGAGTTGAGAGTTTCCCATGATTTGTAGTCGAGATACTGGGTCACGCTTGTCCGCCAGTCAACAACGGTACCGAAGACCTGAAGTGGGTTTCAGTTTCGAGTCATGACAGGAGCTGAGTGGACCTGCATCGAAGAAGAATGCTTTTGGCTCCTGGCGTCGACTACTGCTCATGGCCGGAGCTTCTGAGACAAAGATCGCATTTACGTATGGTGGCGAGACTCGCAGAGCGGCGTTCAAGCAGGCGTAAGCATCAATGCCCAATGTTAGCCTAAGACCAGCTAGCAGTATGAGACGCCCTCAGACAGGTATGGCGCGATATCATTGGACACAGATCTTTGAACAGCTCCAAAAGCGCTTGAGATATGAGGTGTGTTGCGCTGCATGCTGCGGTTTCCTCTCATTTTGGCCCAGTCATCACACTGCTCTTTTAGTCTGGGCAACTGCGAAGAGATCTACCCCGCAACTCCATAGGTCTTACTTCCATAATGATCTTCTCATGGCCAATGAAATTGGAAGCGACAATTCAAGTATGCGTTGGTATGCTCAGTATCGTGTGGGTCCATCAATAGGAGGCGTGGGAATCGGCGGGTTTTATATCGTAGAACTACATTTTTTTCGTTCGAGGAGAATATCCGGCAAGCAAGGCCAATCCGAGAATCAGACTGCGTCATTGCCACCGAAAGCTCATCTGATAGTTCAGCAAAGGTACTGATGGAGACGTCGACACGGGGCAAGGGACAATAGCTGTCTCATATCCGCCTACGCGACGAAGCGGCGAAGGAGCGAATAGGTACAGAGAGATCCTCTCAAGCTTTGCCTCACATCGTCCGTCAAATCATGGACAACCATGGACAACAAGGATGTTCCAACCTCACGAACAGCGACATCGACAATTCCATATGATCGCTGCTCTGCTTTCCCTCCTCAGACGAGCCAGACCTGGTTATTGAAATGATTTGACTCGCTTATCCTTGGAGTTCAATGCCATGCGCAGACTATTTGTGCAGTAGAGTACAAAGGAACAACAACATTTGACCGTTGCGATGATTCTGGTAGCTGTTCACATGTGTGCTGACAACCTGGCACGCCAGTGTACCTCATGGACAATGAACCGTGGAGGCCTAGCTCCACCGCTGAAACGGCACCAACCCTAGCCCTATTCCATCCTTCGAGCACCAACCGTTCGCTTGGACCATGTGCCCGGGTAAAAGTCAGTCCTAGATCTGGGCGCTGCTGCGTTCCTGCGATGACGGGTCAAATCCTTCGGCTTGCCTTCCCAAATTCTACCGGCTTAAATATCCCGCTGCAAGCTTGCACCAATATGGATTGGCCCTGAAAAGCTTTGGCTGTGATGAGGCGAAAGTAATATGTGATGGAGGCTGCCATTCGTCGAGATGAGCCTGTCTTTGACTAGGATAGAACTAGTTCTCCCGTCTGCTGCTCCTGCGCTCCTGCCCTAGCACATCCTGGCTCAGTCCACTCGCTGTCCGTCGATCCCAACATGCAGCCGTGGGGGAGGGTTGTGTTTCCTCCGGCAAAGGCTTTGAAGCCTATGTCATTGCCAATGTCGCGCTCAGCCAGGGGAGGTCATCGTTGAGACTCGTCAACTTAGCTTCAGCATCCGCATCAGCGTCTGCTGAAGCACTCGGCCGGTATGCATGCAGGGAGTCGTTGGTATACATCGGAGTCTGGTTGATTTAGGTTTTTGATGTTGCGGTATGCTTCTTTGATCAGCCTTTATCGGCCTTCCACGCGACCCTTCCGTCACAGTACATGCGAGATTTCAAGTCTTGTCCGCCAGGAGCTTCATCCTCTGGACAAATTCACTGACAGCGTAGTAGCATACCCTGAAGACTCTCCGTTCACCAGCGCTACGCGCATGTTACCTTCGTTTCAGTCTGCCGGAGCAAGAAAAACCTATCCTACATAGGTCGAAACCAGCTTTCACTGCACTCATTAGCACTGGATGGAGTCGTCAAGTCGACTCATGCCATCATCGCCGTTAGGTCAATATATCGCCCTTTGGCATCCTCCACCCAACAAGAGCAAGGCCGCTTTTGCCAACTCGTCCCAGGAGTGCATAGGCTACACCGAAAAGATCTGAGCCATGGCGTCCGACAAGGCCTTCCACATCCTCACACAAGCATTGCCAAACTCTATGGACACGTCATATGAGACACCACCAAGAGGCATCTCTGAGCAGTCCTCGCGGCAAGGGTCAGCTTACCCAACCCCCCCGTACTTCCCAGCTCCGTTTCCAGAGGCTGAGGACTCCTACCTTTCAGAAGAGCATGGGCCTACCAATGTGGAGGAAGATGGAAGATACAACTCCAAGGATACTCGGAGGCTGACGCCAAATTTGGGCATATCGTTCGTTTCTCAGATACACTCATTGAAGAAAGAGCTTGAGAGCAAGGACACCCTGGTCGAGAATTTGGAAGATTCTCTGCAGGAGAGTCGAGCAGAGAAGGAACGAATAAATTCAGACCTCAATGTCCGGACAGCAGAGGTCAAATCTGTCAAAAACCAGATGTCGTCCCTCGAACACGACATGCTACAAGCACTTGAAAACATTGCGAGGGAAAGAGATGTTGCAATAAAGAATGTCGAAGACAATCGGAAACACCTAGAAGCATCGAAGGCAAGAATTCGGGCACAAGAAGAGGAAGCCAACAAAGCACATGCGATATGGGAAAAATATAAGCTAGATTGGGAAAATCACAAACGGAAGCTGGAGAATAAGGTCCACGTGGTGGAAGAGCGACTAAAGACCATGGTGGCAGAACTGATGGCCGTACAAAGCACCGGGCAAAACCGTCCAGGAGGCTACGACGTCGACGAAGGGGTTCATGAAACCTGGTCGATCAGAGCCAACGATATTCGTGTAGCTTCCCGTTTGAGCAACAGAAGCGTGGATGACACATACGACAGCAAGGAAGTAACTGATCTTAGATCGTCAAGAATGAGCGGATTGCATGAGATGGGAGGGTCGAAGATGAGTGGCATTAGCTTAGCAGATGAGCTTGACATGAGTGGTGATGATGAAGGCGATATCGATCAGGAGGATGTTCAGTCACCTGATGCATTGCCAGAAGAGGTTCAGATGTCAAAGACAGGATATTTCGAGAATGCAAAGGCTAGAAAAGTAATGGGCCTACACGCAGATTCCAATGAACAACCTTTCGGTGATGAGATTTCCGGTCAGCACTCCATGGGTATTATCGAGGATTACATCAACCTTCCCGGGAAGCGATTATCCGATTCGTATACAGATACTGCAACACAATGCATACTACCCCCACCCCCTGCGCTGCACACAAGACGTATCGACTCAATATCGGAGAAGTCGGTCGAGCAAACAGAACGGTCAGCTAATCAAAGTCGAAAGCGGGTAGCGATACCGTCCATATTCTTCGATCAGACTCCGCTTGCGAAAGTCGAAGGATCAAAGATTCCGTCAATGGTATCTACAGGATGTCAGACAGACGACACACCTAACCGTCTTTCATCATCGGGGAGTCTAGCCCATCAATCACCGATCGCAATCAAAGAAGAAGTGAGATCTTCATCCACGCAAACAGACGAGGATAACGCATGGGTATCGAAACCTGCAAGTACCCGCTTTTCGCCAGGTCCCTTGGAGGTCCCGGTAATAGCAATTCATCCCCCAGCATCGAGGCCACCCTCTTCTCACAACAGCGTCGTTCTCCCACCTCGTACCCGTAATGCGGGTTGCCAGGTAGCGATAAAATTGCCGCGGAATATGATATCAGCATCTGTACAAACAGAAGAAATCCGTGTTGATAAACGACCTGTGCGGATGCCTCCTAAGCTACAACCGTCCAGATCCCCGATCAAATCCAACCCCAAGTCTACTGACAGGCGGACACGGACAGGTAAGCCATCGGGTCTAGAGTTGTCGAGACGTCATATTCGGGGCCCACCTCCCTCGGCAGACAAGATCCAAGCGGCGGCCCCAAACATTCCAAGGGGCATTATCAAGAATCCGGCTCTAGCTGTAGAAGCATATGCAAAACGACGAGGGCCCACAACACCCATAGCTATCGATCCGTATCGAGGAGGTAATGACAACGGACCTCTGAACGACAACGATTCCTTTGCTCCGAGGCGCCCAATCAGATCCGAGAGTATCTTAGCAGGATTCGATGCGTCAGGCGAAGATGATAATGTGAGGCTATCAATCGAGTCAAGTGATGGTGATGACTTTGCCAATGTGGCACCAATACGCAAAACGTTGTCCAAAGTGCAGAACTCATGGAAGCTTGTCCCGCAGACGGTTATTACGGGCGGCGAATTGGAACCAGCATCAGAGGAGCAGGAAGACCCGGGGGGTGCAGGATTATCTACAACGGCAAGATCAGATGCAGAAGGTCCATCACGAATTACGTTGAAGACACTCCAAACCAATCCCAATGAAGGCTACCGAAAACCGTCAAGCGCAGCCAAGCCTTTGCATATCCGACGCCAAGCCTTAGGTTCCGATGGTATTGCAGAGCAAGCGCAGCGAGCAAGAAGTCCAAGCGCACCCAGCATCATTGGGAAGGAACCAACTACTGTCGCACCACCGTTTCCAGTGCCTACCAGATCGAGCTCTCGCAAAATCCCAATCAGTGCTAGTGAGGGTGCTGCTAGTCCAACTCCGTACAGCACAAGTTTTTTCACGACTCGTCGTGGTCGAGATCATGGCAGACCTCCTATCAAACGCAAAATACTTCGTAAGGTCCAGTCTGCTGCCGCCGTGTCTAAACCTTTTGTACCTCAACGACCTGAATTACCGCCATCGATGTCCACCTATTCGGTAGTATCTGATACCCCGAAGTTTCTTCCGCCTACCCAAAACCAATTCATTCTACCTTATGACAGCGTCGCTGAACTGCAGTCCCATGCTGTGACAGCACCGCAACTGCGTCCACACGCAGGGGAGGCCTCGATTGAGACACCTAGCCAGCAGACTAGTGTCGTAGACGCAATCGCTCAGACAATGGTTGGCGAATGGATGTGGAAGTATGTACGGAAGAGGACATCTTTCGGTATCACCGAAAGTCCACAGGCCGAGTTTGAAATGAGTAAAACAGGAGAAAACGGAAACGGCAGCGGTGTCAGACACAAGCGGTGGGTATGGTTGGCGCCCTACGAGAATGCTGTGATATGGAGCAGTAAACAGCCCAATTCGGGACCTGCTCTGCTGGGCAAGGGTGGCCGGAAACGTGAGTATTATCCCACGGCTCACTCAAGCTAGACTGACACAGGCATGTAGTCTTGATTCAGTCAGTCCTTGATGTCAAAGACGATACACCGTCGCCCAAAGGAACTAGCTCACAGACAGCTTTTGACCGGTCCATTCTGATTTTGACGCCACAGAGGGCTCTCAAATTCACAGCGGTATCGCGCGAAAGACACTATATTTGGCTGACGGCCCTTTCGTTCTTAAGCCATTCAACGAGAGGCATGGACGATCTTGCCAGCCCGCCACCTCTACCCAAGCAGGAACATCGAGCCCCCCCGTCACAAGAAATGATTGCGACGTTTCGTCGGACCCCAGTACGGGATTCCATCCGGGTTGCCAAAGATCGGTCTCGACCAAGTCTAGGAGCTCACTCGTTCTCTTCACCAAATGGAGAGGGGGGGCAAGGGATAATGCCAGATGCCATCACGGCATTGGGAGACGCGGAGGCAGAATCGGACGACGCCGCCGAAGCACCACAAGTACCTCGGGTGGCTTCCCACGCACGAAAGCGTAGCAGCACTGGACCACGTCCCGTTCCATTGAGCGCATTCCATAGCTATCCTACCAACAACCCAGCCATAGGCTCCAGCTCCAGCCTGACAGCTCCTACATCAAGGGACAAATACGACCGGTTCAATCCTCGTTTGCAAGGGGCCAGCAGATTCAGCCCCAACACAAGGCATGCGGCAATGACTCGCTCCATCGTGACAGATCCAAACCGAGATAGTTATATCGCTCTGCCGCCAGTAGTGCCTGACAACTTTTTCGACCCTATTGGGACAATGAGGATGGAGGCGTTCGTTAGGAACAGTTTAATTGAGAATCAAACCCCCGCGCTCCCGAAGGAAGAACCCAAGAAGGCGAAGAGGAGCTACCGCACGAAACAGGGCAGAAGGAAAGAATTGAGCTACTGGGGCGTAGCAGCATCTGCAGGAATCAAAGGGGATCCGTTCACTGGTTTCTAAGGAAGAGGTTGATGCGAGAAGTGTAAATAGGAAATGTTACGGTGTTTTGGATTTACGGTGTCGCATATACCTCAGGTCGAGGATGGCGTATGGGGTCCAAAAATTTAGGAGGCAAGCTTGGGAGGCGCAACGTGGTTGTAGAGTACGAGGTTGCATAGGCATGTATTAGAAGATGAGAATTCCAGTATCCACCATCTATCAACATCAGCAACACTTCAGCTGATGGTAATTTGTTGGATATCGTCAGCTTATTCATCAATATAAGCTGGACATGGCGCAGGAGCAACAACAGTCAACAAGAGGCCCCCCAGCCTCGAAACATGCCTAAGGTTTTACGGAGGACTAGGGCCCATGCCAAGCTGAGCTAACCCTGCATGGCCGAGCTTAATCAGCGGGTCGCCTATCACAAAAACCCCTGAACCACAAACCTCAATCATCCAACCACCTTCCTTCCAACACTACAAGTCTGACTACTCCACTATTCTCCCTCGTCAAATCCAGGAACGTGAAACGAGCACGATCGTTGCATCTGGTATTTGCCGACTGATGTAGAACCGCTACCCTAAACCGGTGGGACCGCCGCCGATCTGTCAGACTTGTTCCGCTCCCCTGGTCTTCCACGACGCAACGCAACACAGTAAGATGTCGAAACGTACGTATAAGTCATGGCTCGTGCTTACGCCCGTCGCCTGAAGCTGGAAGAAAGGGTCATCTCATTTGTTTTTTTCGCTTTTTGTATACTATAAGAGAAAGGCTGTGTAACGTGTCCTCTCTCTCTCACTCTCGTTACAGACTTGTTTTGGCAGCTTCCACCATCGTCATTCTTTGAGCTTGCTGTTGTGTATACTTTTCTCTACTCTATACGCGTCCGAGGGTCGCTTATTTATCACATTCGCTACGGGATAGATTGCTGCTATATCTTCATTCATTAGGGAACAGGCTCTTCTCTCATTCTCATTCTCATTCTCATTCATATATCATCGCTACTCTTCCATCCAACCTTCTCACGGGATCCATTGCCTATCGCCACGACCACCATCCGTTGACTCAACCGTCTACCATCCAAGTACCCCATACATACCGATACGATGGTGCCCCAATACAGCGCCCTCACCCTTCTCTCCTCCCTTCTCGTCCTGTCTACGTCCACACTCGCCTACAACATGGCCCCTTACCCAATCGTATCAGGCGCGCCCTACCCTATTGGCAATAGCTCACTCCCTGGCGGCACCGGAACCGGCACAGCACCGCCGTTCCCTATCTCTACAGGTGGTCTCGTCCCTTCCGGCTCTCAGCCCAATGGACCTGTTGATTCATCATCCTCAATTGTACCTGGGTCTGGTTCAAGCTCAGGCTCTGGATCAGGCTCCGGCTCTGGCTCCGACTCTGGCTCCGGTGCTGGCACCGGCAGTGGATCAGGCTCAAGCTCAGGCTCAGGCTCAGGCTCAGGCTCAGGCTCAGGCTCAGGCTCAGGCTCTGGCTCAGGCTCTGGCTCTGGCTCTGGCTCTGGCTCTGGCTCTGGCTCTGGCTCTAGCTCTGGCTTCGACTCCGGCTCAGGCTCAGGCTCAGGTTCCGGTTCTGGCACCGGCACCGGCACCGGCAGCGGATCAGGCTCAGGCTCAGGCTCCAGTTCCGGCAGCGGCGCCTCCTGCCCCCCTCCCATCACCATCACCTCAACGGCCCAAATCACAGTCACAGTAACCATGTCCGCCCCCGCAATTACCGGCTCAGGTGGAACCGGAGGCGGAAGTGGCAGTGGCAGCTCAAGCGATAGTGGGAGTGGTAGCTCGAGTGCAAACATCCCCCCCTACCCCATCTCAAGCGGTTCTTCCCAACGCGGAGTGGCGAGCGGTACGGCACCAGGCACAGCACCCATCGCATCTGGGACGGGTGGTATGTCGATGCCGAGTGGCAGCGGGGCTCCGATGCCGATGATGCCGGTTAGTTATTCGAAGCGGGGGTTGAAGAGGGAGACGAAGAAGAGGGGTGGGTGGGGATTGGGTGGGATTATATAATTCTTTTTGTTTTTTTGTGGGGGGAAAGCGTTTGTATCGTGACGCTATATGGAGAGCTGCATCATTGGGCTGGCCTGGTTGTTGTTAGATCTCTTGTTATATCATATCATGCTCGCTACGAAAGCTAGAGCTACCTTACATAGTCGTCAATGTTTAAATCATCCTAACCAACCTCCTCCCTCCTTCCCACCATCCACATAAACCGCCTTTCCACAAACCCAACTCACTCCCCAAAAAGCCTTTCCCCCACAAAACCTACAACTTCGCCCTCCCCTCCGTAGCCCGATGCACCCCCTCCCCCCTCTTCCCAAAATACTCCCTCACCCTCCCCCTCGCCACCTCAACCACAGTGGCATCCTCCACCGTCGCCGGGATCTGCACCTCCTTGTCGAAATCGCCATGGACGGCATTTTCGACGAGTTCGCGCAGGACTCTTCGAAGGGTCTTGCCGCTGCGGGTTTTGGGGATCATGCCTTTTCCTACCTGTTGGGTGGTGGGGATTAGTGTTGCTTTATAGAGGGGAAGGGGGAGGTGGTTTGTAGGTGGATGGGGGTGGGTTATGGTGCTAGGGGGAAATGAAGTCGATAGATGTTGCTGCGAAGGAAAGCAGAGCTCGATAGCAGGGATGACTCCCATGAAAGATGAAGCAGAAATTAAGTGTTCTTTGTAAAAAAGATGGGCTGAAAAAGACATGACTCCCCAGACTTGAAGGCGGAATATAGAACGTGTAAGAAGTACAATATACGGTACGAAAGTATGCTCTCGGATTATATCTCGCAAGCGGAGGAGAAACAAATCTAAAGAATGGCTTACAATCGCACCGCCCAATGCGGCTATGGCACCAATCTGCTCTCTGATGCTGGACTGAATCTCCTTGAACAGTTTCTCGTCCGGAATTGCAGACTCAGGATGCTCGGCCGTGGAAAGCGTGACGAATGCAAATGGTAGATGCCCCTTGAGAGCGTCGGGGATGCCGACGACGCAGCACTCCGCAATTGTGGGGTGAGATGCGATTGCTTGTTCGATGGAGCCGGTGCTGCGTGATGTTTCGTGATCAGTATTAGCATTCTTGGCCGAGATCGGGAATGATTTTGAGATATGTTTGGGAGTACGGTCTCCCAACATCCAATACGAGCGAGGTAGAACACAGGCGAACCGACTTACCTGAAACGATGGGCAGCGACGTTTATAATGTCGTCCGATCTCGACATTACGTGAACATAGCCATCTTCATCGATCATTCCAGCGTCGCCAGTGTCGATCCATTTCCCATCAAACCGCTTCATGTAACCTTTGTAGAACCTTTCTTCGTCGTTGAAGATGGTCGTGAAGCCCGTTGGGGCGAGTGGAACGGCCAGGGCAATATTTCCCATGTGGCCTCTATCCACCTCTTTGCCTGAGTCGTCGACGATGCGGACGTCGAAACCTGGCATTGGTTTCCCTGCCGAGCCAGGCCTGATCGGTAACGCTTTGTGGGTCTCGACGTTGGTAAAGTCTTTGCCGGCTGCAGCCGTCAGTGCGAGGCCGGAGATGGGAGAGCCAGATTCAGAGGACCACCAATTGTCGATGACTTGGGCGCCGGGTGCGCAGTGTTCTTCAAGGAGCGTTTGATACATGCGTACGATGCTTGGCTCGCTCCTCTCGCCAGCGAGAAAGAGTCCTCGAAGTTGCTTTAGACCGCCTCGTTTGCCGGCTGCTGTGAAGTAACTGTTATCTGGATCGTCTCTTCTGATGGCTCGGAGGGCCGTAGGAGCCGTGCTTAGAACATTCACTCTGTTTTCCTCAACGATCCGCCAGAAAGTGCCTGCATTTGGGGTACCAATGGGCTTGCCTTCGAACAGAATGGTCGTTGCGCCCGCCAGTAGCGGAGCGTAGAGAATATAGGAATGTCCAACCACCCACCCAATATCCGATGCACAAAACATGACATCTCCGGGGCCGCGGATGCCAAACAAGTACTGGATGGACAGATTCAATCCTACAGCGTGTCCACCAGCCTCTCGTAGCACACCCTTCGGGAGACCTGTGGTGCCGCTTGTGTAGATGATGTATATGCCGTCGCTGCTCTTGACTGGGACCGCATCCGCTCTAATACCCCTTGTCCTTGCGCTCTTCACCAACTCCTGCCAGTTTCTTTCCCCCTTGTCATTGCGGATTGGATCCCACCTGAGCTGATCCCTCTGCCATATTATGACCTTCTCCGGTTTGAACGGGCTCTTCTCCAATGCTCCTTCAACGAATGGCTTGTAGTCCATTGGTCCTTTCACACCTTCAATGCCGCAAGATGCTGTCATAACCGCTCGTGGTCTTGAAGCCTCGATCCTTTGTGCCAGTGACGCCGGGGCGAAGCCTCCAAAGACTACCGTATGAATGGCGCCAAGACGTGAGATGGCAAGGATTGCAAAAAGAGCGGCAGGTATCATGGGCATATACACAAGGACCACATCGCCCTTCCTCACACCTTCCTCTCGCAGTACCCCAGCAAGTGTTTCCACTTCCTCGAGCAACTGGTTGTATGTATATTTCTGTTTGCTTCCCGTGACTGGCGAATCCCATATGATTGCAATAGAATCGCCATTCCCATTCTTCACGTGTCGGTCCACGCAGTTAAACGATGTAGATATCTCGCCATCTGGAAACCAGGCGAAACTAGGGTGAGCGATGCCATTAGGGAGCTTCTTGGTTAGCCGTGCCAATGCGCGAGAGGGTTTCCTGTGCCAATGAAGCTGCTCCGCTTGATGTGTCCAGAAAGACTCCGGGTTACGGAGGCTGTGAGCTTGGACTTCATCTTGGAGGTGGGGGGCCATTTCGAGGGCGAAGCCCAACCATCGAATCTTTGTGAGCTACAATGTTTCGTGAAGCGCTCGGCCAGACGCCATGCAGGATGCTTGAGACAGACAACCCTGAACAGGGCGCAGATAGAACACCGAGGGAAGTCATGACTGCAGTAGGAATCCGGACCAAAGGCTCGCAAGTATAGAAGTCGATTGCCAAGCAAAGAAACCCCCGCAAAAACCTTCTGATGTCCGCCTTCCATCCAAAGTTCTCATACTGAGTACGTCCTTTGTCTCTACATAATTGCTTGAATACCATGTCTCAACCGATCGCGCTGAAGGCCTTTCTTGTGAGAGGTCTTGAGATACTCTTATTCTAGTTCTATGCCAAGTCTCGAAAGCACTTCCCACCTGGGAAAGGGGCTATGTCCTGTGAAATTGGAACAACGAGATGAGGTAGTTTAATACTGCAACTTCTTTCTGGAACTGGCCCTACGCCACTCAACAGCTGCAGGATCGGATGACACCCATCCTAGCAGGTTTTCGTAACATTGCCTATCAATCTCGTCTCCTTGCGCGGTTTTGGCAGAGAATTGCCGAACAAAAGGAGATATTTCAGGAACGTTCCTCTCGACGAGTCATTGCAGGGTATATTCACACCGCCTTCCAGAGAAAATCTGGTTTTTCAAAGCTGCAATGCTTGCGGACCATCCTCCTCCACCAGCCCGCTAAGCGTGCAGTGAGGGGGTGGCATTGGATCTACTCCGTTCATGCATCTCGGTCCACGCTGTCCAGCAAACGGTCCGTGTCGGTGTAGGCCGTCTCATGCAGCGGTTCGCTTGCTACTGCTGTCAGACTGGATCAGCCGTTATCTGATGATCCTGCATAACCGAGTCGATTCCCACAGGTCGCAATGATGCAAATCTTGCCTCCAGAGGGAAGCTGGTAAGTTGAAGCTGTCGGAAGTACCATGTGCGGCGGCAAGCACCAAGACTTCGGGTCCCCAGGCTCCCACTGAGGCTGGCACCTGGTTGGAAGTGACCGCCGCGGTTAGATGTGACTGTGATTGCACTTTGCATATTCAATTCAGGAATGTCGTCCGTCGTATTATCGGTCATGCCAGTGTACGATGACAAATTAAGGAGATGCCATAGTCAAGACTCCATGTGGCCGAATTCTAGCAACGCCTCTGTGGTTGCTATTCGATCTCGAAAAGGTGCATCCATTGACTGGGGAGATGGCGGAGGCTTTCAAACAAACATGCTCGATCCGCGCGTATCAGTGGTGATACGGAGTAGCGTACGGATGGTAGTGTGGAAAAAGTACATAGTCTAGGCGATACCACAAGCTCTTCCGTAGCATGAGCTTAGGTAGGATGTGCTTTAGTAGAACTAGCTCCGGTGCTGGTGTACTTTTAAGCTATCTTAAAAGCCCCGCTTTACCAAACACATCAACGTTGTGATATGTTGATGAGACACATGTAAGGAGGTACATTGAGAAGGTAGAAGCATGGATCTAGTGCTAAGAGTAGAGATGAGCGCCGAGTGGCTACCGATTCTACTTGGGTCCGGAACATCAAGAATACTGATATCCAACCCCAGAGCTTCCACGTGCTGATCGCATGGATCAAGAGACTAACACACTTCGACAGGGCTGGACGGGCACAATCCGGACGGGGAGCATTTTCCCTGGAAACTCAAGACTGAAAGACTGTTGCTCCTCCTGTAGACCCTTCCACGCACAGACCAAACATCTGAACCCCATTTGACCCTGCTTCTCCACAATTTCGTCTTCTTTTTTCCTGGTCGAAGTCCACTTGCATCATTGCTGCCAGCTTGACTGTTGTTCTTTCAAACCTTGTGGACCCCCCGGTTTCTTGCACGACGTCGACATTGCATACGATTAGCCATTCATACTTTGGTCGGATTTGGTAGACCTTCAGGAATCCAGCAACCAATTAAGCAACCACGTTTCTCAATATCTGTCAAATCCGCAGCTCGAGCATACGGCTGGTGATTTCGACACCTACTAAGATACCCCAAACGGTGAAACGACACTGGAGACGCTCCCTGGTTGCTGTCACTACTCTTCAGTACCGATCCATTCATTTGGAATTGGGCCACTGCTATCAATACGTACCTGAGTGCGACATTGACCGTCAAACCACTTGATTTGCTCGTTGGATATAAGGCAAATAGCATTCCTGGAGGATTTGCTCTTCCTCCCGAACACTTGCAGCTGTTCGTTACACCGCCTGGAAGATCTGCACAACATCTACCCCTCCATATTTGGCACGCGTGTTCAGCCTGGGATCAAAGTTTCTTACAGAAAGACTTCCCGGACAATTGGTTGGTTTCCAATTTCTCAGTCCCGACGCTGCAGCCAAAATGGCGGGGAAAATGACGCTCTATAAACTCGTGGTGCTGGGTGACGGTGGAGTCGGAAAAACGGCCTTGACGATCCAGGTGAAATTTGCCATCGAGCCCTGACGTGAGCTACAGCTGATGGCCTGCTAGCTATGCCTAAATCACTTTGTGGAGGCCTACGACCCCACCATTGAAGATTCATACCGAAAGCAAGTGGTTATTGACTCGCAGTCGTGCATGCTCGAAGTCTTGGATACCGCAGGCCAGGAAGAATACACGGCACTTCGAGATCAGTGGATCAGAGACGGTGAAGGATTTGTTCTCGTATACAGTATTACCTCTAGATCATCCTTTACCCGAATACGGCGATTCCATAGTCAAATCCAAAGAGTCAAAGAGTCATCAAGCGGCGGCTCTCCTACAACAGCCGGTTACCTTTCATCGCCGGTCACGCAAAAGATGATGATCCTTGGGTCTCAAGCACCAGTGATGTTAGTTGGGAACAAGGGCGATAGAGTGACGGAAAGGGAAGTGTCAACACAAGAAGGATTTGCATTAGCAAAGGAGATGGGTTGTGATTTCGTGGAAGCATCAGCGAAGAATTGCATCAATGTCGAAAAGGCGTTCTACGATGTTGTCCGGTCGTTGAGGAGACAGAGGCAGGACACAGGTCTCACGCGGACTGGTACTAATCACGGGCGGAGCGGTGAACCTATTGGAATGTCAAGGACACGCGATGGTAAGCCACGGGGTCCTCGAGAGACGAAGGCCCACAGGAGACCTTGCACGATCTTATGAGGGACATCCACCAATACTTAAGCAGGCTGGATTACCGCGCAAATGATTGTCTTCAAACCGATATATGATCAATGTAGGTTGACAAGACTGGCCAAATGTTGAACACGGTCCCGACCACCTACGCCATTAGCAATCTCTCAGGCCAATGTGGATTTTTTATTATCCTCGAGACACGACCCTACACCACTTGGTCAGGACTGCACCACATGCAGCTTCGCCTCTTTAATCGTACAGAGAATTGATCGATATGCATTAACCCTCCTCGCCCGGGGTCGAATGGCAAAATATAGGGCTGAAATTCATATGTGATGTCGCGTTTGTCAAAACAACATAGATGAGCGAAATGAAAAAGTGAGAGCTATATAGACTTGCGAGGTGTACATCGAGTGACGGCCAACATAGGATAGACCTCACAATGATAACATCAAGAAATTAATTATGACAGTGGCAAGTGCTTTCCAACCAACATTCAACAGTTCACATTGTCTCTACGACCTGATTTATTGGGAATTACTCTTTGGAATTGACCAGATGGTAGGCCTCAACCTACATCAACCAAAGTCTGAAGGGACGAAACGCAACTCGGAGTGCTTGACAATATACTATCTTCACTGATCATCAAGCATAGGACAAGCAATGAAAGGCGCAATTTTCATGATCCAACGCGCTGGTTAGACCCATGCTACCCAAACGGCTACTGATATCTTGGATCGGTTACCGCTTCCGTTCTCTGAACTATCGATTGCACATTGTCTATTCTAGTCGTGCTTACTCCGTACATCTTCCGACCTCCCTTATCACACGTCGTTTACCCCTGTCGGATCCACAATCTATTCTTTCGCCGACGCCTCTCCTGAAGACCTCGTCGATATCTGGCTAAGCAGGGTCATCATCGTCCGCGAGATAATATCTCTCTTGAGTATTTCCGTAGGGTGGCCATCTAAACATTCGCCGCGGAGGCGTGTAAGATCTTGAGGAATATAACATCAATAGGTCTTCCAAGAATGTCTTGATTACATTGCTCAATTCTGAAATTCGTAGATCTGGATGTTGGGCAGACAGCTAGGGGTGGGATTTAGCGTGGGGGTGAGTGAAGGCTCTGAACCAGGATCTTCATCCTCGTATAGTTGCTAGTCAATCACAATATATTTCAATGGGCGCTACAGAAAGTGACCGAAATGGATAACGTAGGGAACTGGATAACCATTTCTTTCTAATGACTCCTACAAGCGTGGATAGCCAAGAGGCATGACTTTACGCGTTGTTATCTTATCAGATGCCAAGATGCCAAGAATATCATTTCCGCCAAATCTAGCCACGGTAGCATCAAAAAGATGTCACGAAAGAAGTCAACAATGCATTCTCCAATCATTCGTATGACGGTCTTCGCTAGGCACGGGTGAAGGAAGTAGGAGTCTTCTTCCGTCTCGCCTCTCTTGAGCACCCTAACCTGTCCTCATAGCCTGTGACGCTTCCTTGTGCCCCAGCTGTCGCTTCAATATGCTCCTCCTCCCAACCTTCCTCTTCTGCTTTGGCTTTCTCCTCCCCTTGGCTCTCTGTACCGAAGACTTCTACAACCTTCTCAATCTCGATAAATCAGCTTCAGATAGAGATATAAAAAAGGCATACCGGCTACTGAGCAAGAAATACCACCCAGATAAGAACCCGTAAGCCGCCCATTGCCCAATAAGATTCCCATATCCCAAAGATGAAAATGTCAGCTCGATATCTATATGACTCGAAGCTGATCCTAATCCTGCGACGTAGTGGCAATGACTCCGCCGCCGAAAAGTTCGTCCAGATCTCCGATGCCTACGACGCCCTCTCCACCCCCGAAACCCGCAAAATCTACGACCAATACGGCCACGAAGGCCTCGCCCAACACAAGCAGGGGCGCGGCTCCGGTGGCGGCCACGACCCGTTCGACCTCTTCTCCCGCTTCTTCGGCGGCTCCGGCCACTTCGGACAACAGTCCGGTCAGCGACGAGGCCCCGACATGGAAGTCCGCGTCGCGGTCCCGCTCCGGGATTTCTACAACGGGCACGAGCACGACTTTTCGATTGAGAAGCAGCAGATTTGCGAGGAGTGCGAGGGGTCGGGGAGTGCGGATGGGGCGGTGGATACGTGTTCGCAGTGCGGAGGGAGGGGGGTGGTGCTGCAGAAACATATGCTGGCGCCGGGCATCTTTCAGCAGATGCAGATGCAGTGCGATAGGTGTTCGGGGAAGGGGAAGACGATCAAGCATAAGTGTCCTGTTTGTCAGGGGCAGCGGGTTGTGAAGAAGGTGGTTACGCATACGTTGCAGGTGGAGAAGGGGATGCCGAAGGGGAGTCGGGTTGTGTATGAGAACGAAGCGGACGAGAGCCCGGACTGGGAGGCCGGTGACTTGGTGGTCCATATTGGGGAGAAAGAGGCGGGTTACGAAGAGGGGGTTCGAGTCGACGGTTCATTTTTCCGACGGAAAGGAAGGGATGTGTTTTGGAAGGAGGTGCTCAGTCTACGGGAAGCGTGGATGGGAGACTGGGAGCGGGTCCTGACGCATCTGGACGGACATACGGTGCGGTTGGGCAGGAAGAGAGGGGAGGTGGTGCAGCCGAATCAGGTCGAGGTCGTGCAGGGGGAGGGCATGCCGGTGTGGATCCAGGAGCAGGAGCAGGAACGGGCGGGGGAAGAGGAGTTTGGCAAGTTGCACGTCGAGTATACGGTCGTGCTGCCGGATCAGATCGAGAAGCCGATGGAGAAGGAATTCTGGGCGTTGTGGGAGAAGTGGCGGAAGAAGATCGGGGTGGATTTGGGGAGGGATGGGGGACGGGCGGAGCGGACGGAACTTTAGGGGTGGAGGTTGGGTGGTGTAGGGGTTTTAGATGTACGACCTTTAGACTTCTACGGATTAGATTTTTCAACCACAATTATTGAATTTGTGATGTTGGGCCAGTACAGCATACTATTCGGATGAAAAGACCGTACTGCGTAGTAGCAGAGACAGACACACGCACCACGATTGGATCAGCAGCGCCAACAGGAGCTGAACCTATCTTGTCGTATATGCTTCCTCAAGTAACACCATTGATGGCAGTAGGCGAAACGATTCCACACGGATTCTCCTTAGCACGTCGCCCACACATACAGACATGTCAGAATATTACATTGCATTGCCATTTCCGTTCCCATCATCTCGTATAGATTCGCGTTTCGACCTTTCCCACCTGCCAGCTGACGTATCCACTCAAGATCGAATCGAGTAAATCGTCAACTATGAACGAACACGGAAGGAATCGTAGAAAACCAGCCCGCAACGACGCACCGCAAAGAGGTCTGGGACAGAGATAGGTAGCTGAGAGTGTTCCTCGCCAAGATCCTGTCGATCTAGATGCCAAGTCTAGGCCCATATACTAGGTTATCATCCAGACACGGTGTAAGGTAAGCATGAGACTTATGTACATCGCCGAAAATAGCTTCTTGACGGTAGTAGACTGGTAGGAAGCCCGGTCTTGGTCTTAGTCCCAGGCTGACAACAACCGATGGGAGAAAGCCCCATGTGGAAGCTGGGAAACGGTGTTGATGTGCACGTGGTCGAAAGTGGTTGCCACGCAAAGCCTTGACCGCACAATTGTGGCGTGAATTTTCGATGCAAACCGCTGAATAAAGAGGATTCGAATTTCGTTTTTCGTATTTCGAAAGCCCATTTCCACTTGCTGGGCAAAGGGGGTGTCAGTCAGCTTCCATGCTCGGCTTAGGGCCATGTGTGAAGGCGAGATCTGAGGTTGATGCGGTGAAGGGTGTCCAATAGTCTCGACGGCATCGGCCGACCGATGTCAGACGATGACGTGTACAGCTCGGCGAAATCTGTAATTGGTTAGCACTGAAAGTTTGCCATACCTCATACCTTGGGTATCAACTTGGCAGGACATGGTTTTGATGATCGTCTGTGGCTGACTTGACGAGAGCCTTTCCGGTGTCAACATCGAAAGTCTCGCAATTATAGCGTATCGTAATGAAAGACATCCAATAGCGATTTGACTCATGCAAGGATTGGGAGTGCTCATGTGTCGACACGCAAGGCGGACCCGGGAATATGATAGGGAAAGCACAAATTCGAAACAGTAAACCGGTTCCAGAGGTTAACGTATGGGGAACCTTGCAAGATTGAATGTCTCGTGGAGTCCTGCAGGAAATGTTACAGGAGCGCCCAGAATGTCAAGCCACTTACCACAGCAAACGAGCCAAGCCGAGAGCATTACCAGGATCCAATCAGTATGTGCGTATGACATGTATAGGAGCGTAGATGGAGTGCGTAGCCACGGAGCCGATCTCATGCACGACATCACATCTGGACAAGGCAGAACTGGCGGTCAGCGAAGTACCTCGAGACTCAATATGTCACTCCACTGAAGGGTCCAGGATAATAGTGACAGCGTCTGAGGATTGCTTATGGCAGTCATCTTGCACGGACGTCCAGCACTCACCGTAAGTACGGGCGAGGCTAAGCTTGCGGCAATGGGCTTGTGATGTTGGAGACACCTGTCTGATAGGCCCCCGTATGTCTTGACTATCATCATCAAGGGCTTGCATTGAGGTTTGGTCAGAAGAAAACAGGAAGCGAGACACTGCATGTAACCTTGGGACCTATGCCACCGCTGACGAGGAAGCGTGCAGATGCTCTCGCTCGCTTGCGCGATGTCATATCGTGGCAGCGCAAGGAACACGAAGTCCGGGGTCATGGTTCAGGTTTGGAATGATATATCGGCCCAATCAATATGTTCGACCGGTCATGATCGCGAAGTAGCAATATCTGTCTTATGCGAGCTCGACGTGAGTCTAGTGGCTCTCGAACATCTGTACACAGGCTGCGAATGCGTAGGGTTTTTTTCTTGTAGAGAGGACTTTTTGACCACAACAATTTGGAATGCATGCAGGAGAAGTAGGGAATGGGTAGACGCAGGTGATGTTTGCTGGAGCGAGTGACCGATCATTGACAGACAGGCGGCCAAAGCTTTTTGTCGAGAACGGTCCCTTATGCGATGCGGCCCAAGGTCCAAGCTTCTACCTTAGGTGCATATGTGAGGTATGGCATGCAGATGCGCATGACATGGCGAACCGATCTCGTAGGGCAAGCATATGTATCATCAGCAACGTCCTTCCACTGATTTCTCTCTGAAAGAATCCTGCGCAGTCAGATAACATTCCCTTGTTTACCTTTGGCTTTCCAGAACTTCGAGGTACAGCTTGTATATAAGTACCTTTCAAGGCGGTGAACCGACAACGGTTAGTCTGGCGTCTGCGAGGCGCCATGTCGAATTTGAAGAGTTGGCATGGTAAAGTAAGTAGAATTGCTTCTGGCCTTGGACGATCGACAACATTTCCCCAATAGAAGAGGAAGTCAATTCCCTACCTTACGAACGTCCATAGGCCCAAGCTCACTTTCTAAACGATTATCGTTGCCAAAAAAGGACGAGGGCAAGGATTCGGCCTGTCCCTTTTTCAGGAGCAATGATGCCTCGGGGCAAAGACGTCGATCGCAAGGAGTATTCTACACTATACTCGGCTTGCTCGCCTTACCAAGTCACAGTCCAGGCTCAGGTAATCTGATAAACAGTCAATAGGCCCTAATGGTGCCCGCGGGGAAGACCTTTGATATCTTGCGAATTTGGCGAATGGAGAGATGATTTGCCTCCTGTCAGGTTCTATGCCCCCACTGATCGCCCATAGTGACCCCACCACCAACATTGATGTTATCCTACCTATCTTTGACGGTGGATCTGCGATGGCCCGGACCATCAGCACATTCATGTCTATTCCCCGGAGACGTGTAGGATTTTGGCAATGGCGAAGTACAAATCGATGGATCCGGATTGGTCTTGTCACTTGTCAGCACTTGCAGGTCAACCCGAGAAAGCAGGCCTGCACAATGTTCTTGCAAGATTCGACCGCGCTGAGTAAAGAGGAGGGAAGGAGAATTGAGTTTCTTCTTCTGCATTTCACTTGCTCACTGGCTCCGACCAGCGCTATTCTAGGGGTTACGGTCAATGGGTCATGGACGCGATACGGTCGATACCTTACCTTACCTTAGGTACTCTGCAAACCGTGCATTACCTTAGCATCGATACCGGGTAATGCCAAGTTAGACGAGGAACATTGCATCCATTGGGACAGCCTACTTACTTACTTTAGTCATTTTAACATCTTCAACACTTTCTCGTCGGAATAGGACTAGTTCTAGCGCTTGGCGACCGCTTCATCAGCGTTCAACGGATCATCTTGGCCTGACATGTTGGAAGTCGCACACTCCCCGAATACCGATCATCCAGGGTAAATGACCCGATGCTTGGATCCTGCATTCAAGCTTAGGTATTCATTCAAGAGCCTCATCTGCAGCATGGCCACACGGGCTGGAGAAGGTTTCATTGCAGGTATGACGACTTGTCCCTTGTTGCGCAACGCGTGCAAGTGCAGGGAAGTCGGTCTATCATTCAGGTACTAAGGAACGGCTTTCACTTGTCAGGTGACACCGGCGACGAAGACGGGCGTAGTCGCTCCAATCAGGATCCGTCTGTATGTCTCGGGGTGATTGATGTCAGTAATAGAAGACGGACCGGGGCTTTTGTGAACAAGGTTCCCCAAGGGTGAAGGGTTGGATCGACGTTGGGAAGCGGCCAATGAAGAAGTAAGCAGTATTTACTATAGGTGATTTGAAGAGTGCCCAGGAAGTGAGTAGAATGCCAACTAAAGTAGTATACGGAGTACACACTGTATAGAAGGATAGGGTAAGTATCTTGGCAGATTGATATGGTGGCTCCTTCGATAGAGCTGCTTCTGTTAGTGACACAAGTGTCGCAGATCGGACCGACGGAAATGTCCCAAGGGAATGGGACGACGTAGCGTGCGCACTACCGTTCAGTGGGGATTATTAGGTTAGCTTTAGTGTCGTTCAGGGTCTACTTGTGTGTGGACTGGCAGGGATTGGGCCCGTGGGAAAAGCTTGCTCTTGTCCACGTTCTACCCCATCTCATAGAATACCGTAATAGTACCTTACCTTACTGTTGCCCGCTTCTAAAACGTTAGGTTGCCAGGATGGGATATCAGAAACGCTTCAGATTCATCATTCAGGCCATGATCGAGGTAGCGTCCGGGTGGGAGACGCGATCTTCATAGCAAGACGCATAGATCGAACGGTATCTCTCTCACCTCCACGCGGTAGAAGGAAGACGGTATATTCTACTAGCGGAGGAGCAACAAGCTCAGGTGTGATAAACATTTCCCCCACCAAGTTCTCTGTCCGCCTTTCCTCCACCTCCGTCCATCGTTTCTTTACACCTTTTCCGTCGCAACCTCCACGCCACCCGCTGTCCCCACTGCAGGAGGCAGCTGTATATGAAACATACGGAAAGCATTCCGACCGCAGTAAATTCTGCAAGCTACCCAAAGCGCCGCTCATTGCACGACAACGCAGTCCACCTTTGCTCACCGCTACATCCAGACTCGCCCTGTGGGGAACGGACGACGCCCATTTACATCCGCAACGCATTGCTTTCCTCTTCCGACCCGTGAAAGTAGCCCCAAGCTCTACTTGGAGTCGGGTTCATAGCCTCGACGAGGACAAGTTGAGGGGCGCGCAAGGTGGAGCTTTGGACGGAACTGATGGAGCAGGCTGCCTCGCTGGGTGGAAGTGATGGATGGAATGGGACCAGAGCCTAAGAGGCAACGTATGGAATATATTGGACTGCAGCGTCATCCTCCGCAACCGCCTCCGCTTTCGCAGCCACACAGCCATAGCTCTACCCTGCCACTGCCGCACACGTATCCTCCTCCACAACAGCCGCCACCTCCGCCTTCTCCTTACGATGTCGCTCCCCATGATCAGAGAAGCCTACCCGACCCTACAGGTCCCCACGCCTATGTGCAGGAACACTCTGGCCACAACACCCCAATCCGCGAACAACGATTCCACCCAGAACCGAGTTATTCTCGAAGAAGCAGTGCCTCTGTTGCGCGGTCCCCTGATGGGCACCATCAATATGCATCAGGCCGTTCTATGAGCGTTGTTACGACTGCCGAGGGGCAGCACTATCCTTCTCAGTATCAGGCGGAGCCGGGTGGACAATCCGCATACTTATCACATGAACCACCTAACGGCAACTCACATCATGCGCTTCCTACGCACACTTACGACCAAACACACACTTACCCTCTCCCTCATGCTATGGAATTTGCTCACTCACCAGTCAGTGCTGGTCCCCACGGATATCCGCAAATAAATCAGTACGCTGTTCAATTCGGGCCCCCTGGCTCCCGGCCTATGAAGAAAGGAAACCGCGCAACGCAGGTATGTTTCGAAGAGCTTCTCACTAAAGTTCGCTCGACTGATTGGAAAGGCTTGCGATGTTTGTCGCACAAGAAAAGCGAAATGCGATGAGGGTAGACCCGATTGCGGGTTTTGCGTAGAGAACAGCATGAAGTGTAATTACCAAAGTGTGGCCCCAGCGAAGTACGTTGAATCTTCATCACTCTCAATTGAAGTTAAGGACTAACCACCCCTTAGAGCTGATCGTGCGAACCAGCAGATTATCGATCAATTGTCATCCCACAAAGATGATATAAAAGGACTCAAGGAGTGCTGGGATTCTTTGGGAGGACGATTCGACAAGATCGAGCGGATGCTGGCAGCGATCGGCGCGGGATCAGAGACCGTGAGTCAAAAATCGGATGTTAAACCACCCCCATTCAAGGTCGAGAGTCCCCCAAGTCGTTTAGCAGGGTCCCTTCCACGTACAACAGTGAGAGATCAGAGCGCGACAACAAACGGGGATCTGAATGCGTCTTTTGCCACTACAAGTGAAGGCTCGACTGGATCGGATCCTCTGACGAACCAGACGAATGCCATCTACATCGAACACGATACCGCAGCCCAGAAATTGTTCCGTTGGCGATCGATCAAAGCTTTGTTGAAACAGTCTAAGGAGCTGTGTTTCTCCACTCGCATGGAAGACTACGTTATGGAGCACGAAACCAACAAGGGTGTTTTACGAATTTACGGGAGAGGTCGCCAAATGCGAGAAGTTGGCGAAGGATCGCAGTCCGGTGGGAGTACCGGCAGCCCAGCGAATAGCTCTGCTAGCGCGCCGAGCGAGGAGGCTTCAACAAATAGTAGTCCGGCCGCCTCACCTCCTGAAATTCTCTGGGGTACGGGATTCGTACCGACGGCCGAACCTAGGATCGGTGATGGGATTGGCGGTCTCAATCCTGACAACACTTTGAGACTTGATAGTAAGACCATGACACGGCTCTTGAAGAGTTACTTGGACAATATCCATATACTCCATCCTTTTCTAGAGGAGCGGGGATTGACTAGATTGGTGGAGCACTACAGACAGCATTACAACCCCGTTGATGTCACAACCTCCAAGGCTGCCTTCGCAGTACCGGTGGCCGTGGACAATTTGCGCGAGCAAAAGATACCTAAGAGGAAGCATTCCGACGGCCCTTACTATACCTACATGGGCGAGTCGACTCTTGCAGCAAGTCCCGTGAGCCCAAAGGTCCTCCTGGATAGATCTCCGCAGACAGCGTTGACTCTTCTGGTTATGGCCTTGGGAAAGATATGTGAGCGCAGAGAGCCAGTACCAGGACCTGTCTCTGATGGCTCAAGAGAGATTCCGGCTCCTCTGGCCAACCCGTATTCGCCCTTGGCAGCACGTTATGACTCGCCACCTCCTAGCTATGCAATGCGTCACTCGCCATCTTCATCGTCCCACTCTACCGCCAATACCTCTGCTCCCTCTCCACTAGGCCCAGCTCGTCTTGGACTTTCCAGCCCAAGATCATCAATTGGCGAGATACCACCGAATACAAGGAATGTGGATGTTATACCAGGCTTAGCGTACTATGCGCAGGCGTCGGATATACTGGGCAACCTCACCGGCTTCCACGAGCTGGTGAATGCACAGTGTTGTCTGTTGGCCGGCTTGTATGCTGGCCAATTAGCAAATACTCTTGAAAGCCTGACCTGGATACAGTCTGCGAGCAGAATCTGCCGACTGCTTGTGAAGAAGTGAGTGGAGTAGAAGGAACTACGTTGGACATTTCGAGTGTACTGATACGCATGCTCCAGACCAAATTTCAAGAACAAGAAACAGCCCAAGGCAGATCTGGTCAAACTTGCGTTCTGGACAAGCTTACAGTTAGAAAGGTAACACTATCCCTACGCCTCCCTTACCAACGCACCTAAAATTGATATATGTCAGTGATATACTGGCCGAACTTGACATCCCTCCAAGCGGGATACAGGAAGTCCAAGATGCTGTACAGTATCCCCAAACTACCATGGCCCCAGGCGCCGCCACAAATGGTGAATCTGAGCCATCAGAGGTTATGGTGTATTATGCTGCACAGCTACACATGCGAAAATTACTCAATGATATCCAAAAGGAGTTATATCAGGAGAGTACGTACAACAGATCCAACATATTATATACCAGTATCTTCCCTAAAGCTGACTACACCAAGGGGACCCAACTTTTCAGAGAGCTACCCGTTCTTTCAGCCTTCGCAACGCTTTCAACGACATGATCACCGATTGGAGGACGACCCTCCCAGAAAACCTTCAGTGGGACGACGAGTCAGCCTTAGCACAAACGATCAACGACGCTCGACTACGTGGCAAATTTTACGGAGCACAGTATATCATCCATCGGCCCTTCCTTCACGCCGCCCTAGACTACGACCTCGAGTCGGCCACTACGACTATACAATCGCCGACAGAGGCCAACGTGAATGGGGCCGCCCCAGTACCCCCGGGCCTGGAGCAAGTGATGGGTCCTCCAAGGCCAACGACGTCCGAGTATGAAAGGCGTAAGGCTGAAACCATTCATCTAGCAGTAATATGCATTCAGGCTGCTAGGAGGAGTACTGTCGCTTTCGATGGCGTTCTTGACCAAAGGCGGTTGGTGGTCACCAATATTATGGGAACCGCTCATGCGTGAGTCCACTGCCATACGTGTTCCGATTCCATCTGCTTCATACAGCTGACTTCAGCCCAGCCAATTTGGCAACATGCTAGTCTTGTCCGCTGCTTTCAAATCCAAGACATTAGGCGCGTTTCTTGATTCAAGGGACCTTGACAAACTATTCAACCGCACCATAAAGCTGCTCAAGGACCTTGCCCCTATATCGGCAACGCTTGCTCAAGACTGCTTTATATTGCAGTGTTTGAGAAGGGTCGTATTCGAAGGCGGCGACCCAGAGATGGCAACTTCTTTTTCATCCGACTAGTGGCTACCTATCGAAGTGCACATATCACTCTCGACATCACCAGGAACCCATGGCACCTGGACAGCTCGTGGTCGTCTCCGATCTCCTAGAGCCCTATATATTACAACCTTTTCAAGGTCCAGTCTACACCGCTCTTGTCACATTTGGTCACGTCATTCATAGTATTTTCACCGTCGAAAGGCCCTACTCCCACGCGATATTCCCACGGCGGCGTCATCTGCATTTTCATTCACTGCATATATAACAACGACCTTGCATTATACGCTCCGGTCCGCGGCGGCATCATCACACATATGTTCACCGGCATCAATTCATTCAGGAGACCTTTACGTTGGTCGGGACATATTGTGCATCCATTTACATATCATACATATCTTATCATCGCTTATTGGAGTCAGCTTGTATTTTGACGGCGTTACCTGGGCAGGATCTCTGAGCATTTTCAGCAGTCATATATCGTCGGCGGTCATCTATACTACATCATAGCTTGCTTAGGTGGTGGCCTGGGGACAGTGTTACCCCGGTTGTGTGCGGGAGCATGGTACGAGCTCTTCTGCTGGACGGTTGGGCGGCAGCGTTTGCAATCCTCTTGCATCTCCATGGGGACAAAAAGGGAGACTGGGTGGCATAGTCATCTAATCCTTAGGCGGGTATCATGTGTAGCTATACATTCACGGTCCGTGGACATGCTACTGTCATTACATGCTTACTACCACGCTAAAATCCACAGCATATCAATCACGAGCTATGGTCTAGATGACTCGAGCCTCAGTCCCACTCCCCATCGACTATGGGTCCTAACCACGGCTATCAGATTTGATAGGCTCGGTATCAAAGTATCAAATTCCAGCCACCCTACCATATCAAGCCTACCTCCACCGCCACTCTCTCCAATTTCTGTTCAGCATTAGAGGCGATATCGGGCCGAAATGACCCTCAAACATCGTGGAGCTGTGCAAAGATCTGGACCTCCAAAATTGGGTTTCAGTATCCAACTTTTCTTTCCAAAGTCTATCCCAGCCAAGCGGGTTGGGCAGCAAGATCTGCGTAGCTATTGTTCGTGAAGATAGAAGCCCAACTTCCGTCCGTGCCAGGGCTGGCCGAGCCGTGCTTTCGATATCGGGAGGATGTGCCACATAGATTGTATGTAAATATGCTAGCGAAACGTTAGCTGTACGGAGTATGTAAATACTGTACATAGTACGTGGAAGTGTAAATAAATAAAGAGTCTTGGCAATATCGAATTCGGTGGCTTAGGTCCAGTAGTTCTCGCGCCAAGACTTGCTTCTCAGAACAACACTGATTGGTCCTACTCCCTTCCTCCAATGACAAACGGTGAAAGAAATCTCATCCAATAAGAAGCGAGCGGTTGAGCCTCATACGGATGTCCACCCAGCAACTCCGCCAAGTCCCCAAACATGCGAGTTTCCCTGTTTGACGTTTCAAATTGCATCTTGTTTAGATGGGCAAGCGCGACATTTTAGCGCACAGAGTTCCCCATGATGGACCAGATCGACTGACACTGAGTCTCTTGCTCGACATCTACCCCCTTTCTCTCCACCACTACAGTCCTTATCATGCATCTCACAAGCCTCCCTACTGTGCTACTGGCACTTCTCCCCCTGGCCTCATCATCAGTCGTTCAACGAAATCTCCCACAGCCTGCGGCGGTAATACAGCAACAGCCCATCATCACCCCTTCACCCTCTCGATGGTTTCCTACCAAGACCCTCAGAAAGAGGGGCGTCGTTAGTGACCTTGCAGGAGACGTGAGCTCAATACTGGGAAGCTTAGGCTCTGATGTACCCGCCTACGTCGCTTCAGGAGTCCCCAACTTCTTCCAGAACTTCCCTGGCGGACACGATGTGCAGAGTAGCTTGGGTCTTGACGATAAACAAGTCAGTGCGTTACCGACGCAGGTGCTGAACATACCGTAAGGACAGTCCTGATACGAACATGCTGCCGCACTGTATTGACCATTGCAGGGGTTATGGCAATTGGACCGATCAAGGCTGGAACTTGCGATTCCATGGCAACGTTTACAAGCAGCCAAATATTACAGAGAGCAAACTTAACGACCTTGCAAATGTTTTCCTAATTGGCACCTCCGTCCAAGCACTCCCACCCTCGCAGGCTTCGCAGGCTCGAAACCTTACTGCGGAAATCTACATCATCCAGCAATCCAATCAGAATGTCACATTTAACCTCGAACCTGCACCGACAGCTGGTGCTTCTGGCGAACAGGGCGGAGGCGGAGCAGTTACGCCTTCGGGAGGCAGCCAGCAGATCAAATACCCTCTACCCACCACGAGCGAAGGCGATTTCGATGGCTTCGTGCAGATCAACAACACTGGTCTTGCGGCTGGCAACTCCACAAACCAACTGCAACGCCTAAATGTCTACACAGAAGGCGACATCAACGGCAACGCAACCGCCTACCTCGTTCCCCCCACCGGCTTGACCATCATCTCCGACATCGACGACATCCTCCGAATCACCCAGATCTACGAACCCAAACTCGGCCTGCTGAACTCCTTCGCCAAACCCTTCGTGCAGTGGTCGAATATGCCGAGCGTCTACGCGAACTGGTCCCGTAGCATCCCCAACGTGCATTTCCACTACCTGACAACCACGCCCGAGCAAGCTACGCGCAACTACATGGACTTCATCTACAAAACCTACCCGGGCGGCTCCTTCGACGATCGGCCCCTGAACTTCTCCGACGTCAGCGCCACGCTCAGCATCCGCAAGTTCCTGCTCAACAAGGTCTTCCAGACCTATCCGCACCGGAAGTTCGTCCTCGTGGCCGATACCAGCAACGCCGACGTCATGAGGGATTACCCGGCCATGGTCACCGATTTCCCCGGTCAAGTGCAGTGCATCTTGCTGCGCAATACGTCGGCTACGGATCCGGGCGACAGGTTTCCCTACAACACCAAAGGCTTCCAGGGCGTGAACGAGAGTACCTACATGTTCTTTCTCACTTCGGTAGAGTAGCCCCGCTTTCTGGGAAGTGAGCCCTCACGCTGACAATATATCTCAGGATGATCTTACAAACTTAGATATCGTCAACGGTCAATGTCGCAACGCCACTATTCCTCAGAATGTCACCTTTAGCGATCAGGGTTTGCCGTTTGGCCTTAGCAAGAACAGTCTGGGCAATTCCCTTGCGCCTTCGAACGCGTGGGCATTTGCGGCTGCGCTCGGGGCGTTGTTTTGGGGTCTGGGATTGGGTCTGGGGCTGTGAGCGTGATTTCGGTGAACCGTCAAGTGTTGAGGTGCGCAACTGCATGGGACTTGAGTACTGGGCCTTCCGATAGGAACCTTATGTAAGATACCTTCAGCAAATTTCTCGTTTGCCAGAGTGGCGCCATAGCGCTTTTATGTCCCATTCATTATCCATCAGAAGCTGCAGCCATCGTCAATGTTGCTCCATCTGCCAGAAATTGATACAGCATGCGCCAATCTAACAACGACCAGATGCTACCAGCTAAAATATGTACATGTAAGTCGCAGGATGTATACTCCACCAAGTTTCGTGCCAGACGCCATACAAGGCCCTTACTCTAAAACTCCAAACGCGGATCGAGCGATTTCAGGGGCTCAGGGCGAACCATCAGGCCTTCCATCGCCTCCTTCACGCCGGAATCCACCTTGCTATGACGACGGCGGTTCCAGCAAAACGTATCCTCGCCTTCGACGTCGGGATCTCCGATGTGGAGTTGATCGGTCTTGACTCCTTTGAGGGCATAAAGAAAGGCGGCATTCCCTTTCAAGAATTGGAGATTTCGACGCCCAGCGAAGCCGAGCTTCAGCTTCTCGATCGTGCCGTAGCGACCCAGGTACTTGAGGATCCAGTAGAGATCCTTGTTGTTTTCGAATCGACGTGCATCCACGCCCGTCCCTGGATGACCGGAAGGGGTAGCGTCCTCGAGTTTCAGGCCAACGTTCGTGATAAGGGCAGTATTCTCTGGGCCAATATCGGTGAGGAACTTGCGAATGTAAGCGTAATTTACCTCCTTCCATTGCTGGTCGAAGTAAGTCCCGACTTTGTTGAAGCTTTGCTCGAAGACGAAGCGATTTTCGCCATAGAGAACGTTGCGTGCCTCCTCGTGGACAGCCTTATTGACGCGCAGGAAGGCAGCGGAGTGAGAAAAACCGAGACGTGATCTGAAGTGGATTTGATCCTCCTTCTTGAAGATAAGGAAGTAGATTTGATTGCGGAGCTCGCCGGGAAAGTCCATGAAACCAACCTTGCGGGGGTCGAACGAGGCGTTCTTATCAATGGTTCCGTATGGCAACGGTAGGGCGACAATGAGCGTATTTGCCGTAGGGATTATGCTCGTGGTGTCTCTCAAGGCGTTGGTGGCCATATTGAGATCATCTGTGTCTGGTGGTGGTGAACCAAGTACCTTGTGGAACTTCTGGACCGCCGAATGAATGCGGGGATAGTACCTCAGCTCCCATGGACCAGGCTCTGGATCTTGCTCTGGTTCTGGTGATGGAGATGGGTCATCAGAGTCTGGACTTGCAGCTCGGAACGGACGACGGGCTTTGGGTTCGTTCTCTTCGGTGGTGAACACCGTCCATTTTAGAAGACGTGGCTTCTTGGATTGCCTATTGTCTTCATCGGCTTTATCGTCACCTTCGCTGTCCGTCTCAACCTGCAAGCTGGTGGAGTCAATGAATCCAGGATTCAGCGAGGTTCTCTTTCCACGGGTGGATCTGATGGGTCTCCCACGGGACTTCGGCGAGGATCGAGACCGATCATAAGACAGCTTGATTTCTGGAGACTCGGACCCAAATTGGGCATCTGGGAGGAGTTGTTCAGTCAGCAACACCCTTTGTGCGGAAGTTAGGTGAATGATGACACGTCTTCACAGAGCTCAGTAGCTCTGAGGATTGCATCCAGAGCACGGCCCATTGCCCAGAGTGAGTTGTAGAGCAACAGAAGCTCCGGAAAGACGTACCCATGACCGGCATCGAAGAAGCAAGATTGTTCTCCGAAGTCAACTTAAGCGCGTGAGCGAGCGTGTTCCCACGCGATGGAGTTGAGGTGCCTCACCTTGTGGATGTGAAGAATTGTCTGCTTGATATGAAAATATGATGCTGAAGGGGATTCTGACTCTTTACTGGTGGCTAGAGGAACATCTTGGGCCAAGGGGATGTTAAAAGGTTGAGGGTGTTGTTGACGAATGTCGAGGTTCCATGAAACGCCCTCAACAGATGAAGGGCTTCGTGCATAAAGCCGACGGCATTATCTCATGGTCACGGTTGATGCACATGAAGGAGCGATGCGTGGCGCTTGTTGCAGCTTGATGTAGATGTTTCGAGCTAGGAGAGAAGTCGCGATATATTTACTTAAGGCTAAGAAAGGGTAGGAGTGAAGGTGAAAAGCATTCACTCTTCCCATAACGGCCGATCATTGCAATCCACGCTGTTTTCAGATTCCGGTGATACGAGAGGCAGTGATGGGCGTACCTGGCAGGAAGTTTGTCAAAGTCGCCTGAGGAGATTCGTTCGTTGCTTTCATCGACCTGTGCATGCCGGGATATCAATCTAGGATACGCGCTCGGAAATTGCTATCAGTTCCGTGGATCGTCCAAAAGAGCTGGAAGTGACTGTGGTAGTAACCAGGAGATATTCTTTGGATACAAAGGCCCTCGATCCTGTGGGACTTGGGTGCAGAAAATACGCAAACAGCCCTACTACCCCCCACTTGCATGTGTTTATACGGGATAGCCACCTGTCTACTTAGTATGTCCTTGAGACTCCTGCTTGAAAGACATTTCTCAAACAACAAGATACGGCCTATATCGATGAGCAGACTGTTGAATTTGATGGTATGACTTACTGGATGGAGCATTGGAGATGCTGAGGAGTAGTTACCACAATCCCGGTGTTTATGGGCACCCAAGCTCCAACACTATTATTCTGCGCTTCTCCTTGCACGTAGAATCTTAGTGGCCTGCGCATGATGCCACCCTCTCTATTCGCGAAACTGAGGGTGACAAGGAAACAAGCACGCTCGGGAGACTTAATAGGTTCATCTGGGATAGTCACGAACAGGTTTGATATCTACCAGATGAGATGGGAAACTTCTTTGATGGGAAGTACGAGAAGTGGGGTGCTGACATTATGTCCCTATATTTGATTCGCACTACGACAATGAGTGAAGCCGGCATCGTCCGGACTAATGTTGTTGCATTCCACTCTAGAACCGAAGATAGTAGGGAAATTACGAGGTGTCCATCCGTGTATTTATCCGTCAGTCATCAGTCTCGATCATCACGACCATTCCCATACACACGCCTGCATTCCCTGACTTCATGCAAGGTAATACTGGTCTGTCTAAAGCAGAAGGAGTGACAACCAGTAATGATTACTCGTAATCTCGGGCATCCAGCTCATAGTCGTAGACACCACCTTCGTGGTTCGTTACGCCCCGTTGCTGCAACTTGTCAGCTCCTACGAACTCAACTGGGTTTGGAATGCGTAAGATCTACCTCCTTGTGGTGCGGCCTACGATGATGGTAGTAGTATTCACTCGCCTGGCTCGTGACGGTTGGCGTGTATGAGAATTTGGTGCTACTATCGAGACTCGTTGGGGCAGCGGTGATGGAGGAGGGGTAGGTAGTTCCTATGCCAGTGCCAGTACCAGCAGTAGAGTACTGGACAGTACTGGTGTTATTGACGGATGGGTCTGAGCTTGATGTAACGCCTGTGGCTGTCGGAGCACTACCGGACGGCAAGATACTCGTTATATTAGTTGAGATCGAGGGGGTTCCGGAAAGGCTGAAACTATATACTGGGGCTGTGCTAGACAGTGGTGGAACGGTAGTTGCGTTAGTTGAGACTGAAGGGATCGCAGATGGATCGTATGAAGCCGATGTGCCGATGGTACCTATCACTGAGCTTGCAGAATACGAGTATGGCTTGAAGGAAGATGAGATAGGGTACGGTCCATTTGTGGGGTAGACGCGACTTGCAGACGGATCGGTCGGAGCCGCTGATGTGGCATTGGCAGATATTGTAGGACTTTGAGCAACGCCTGTGCCCGTGGTGCCGCTCATAGTGAATGGCGTTGTAAAGGACGGAAGAGGGTATGGTCCATGAGTTGGATAAGACGTTGGATCCGTAGTGTTGGCACTGGCTACTGGAGTTGCACTAACGGTGGCGGAGAAAGTTGGGTTCGTGGAATAGCTAGGATAGCCGCTGATGGACCCAGCCGTAGTCGCATTGGATGATGGTGATGGCACGGCTGACGCTGTTGTAATAGTTGTATTGGGATCTGCGTACGTGTAGGTGAGATTGCCCGTGCCGTACGCAGTTCCAACTGCGCTCGTAGTAGAGTTCCCATATGGGGCTCCTGTTGTTCCAGCTTGGCTGATCGTGCCAGGAGCCGTGCCACTTACACCAGTCGGATCGATTCCGGTACTGTAAATGCCCGTTGACAGAGCGGAGGTACTCAACGAAGAGTTGCCGTACGTGGCAGACGTTATCCCAGCTGTACCAATAGTGCCGGGAGCAGTCGAAAGACCAGACGCACTGACTCCGATTGAACTGCTATCTGTGCTCGTCGGAGTTGGGAAGGGGGGAAATTGATAGCCATAGCCATAATCTTGGCGAGCCGCAAGTCTATGAATGGCACCTGCAGATACTAGGTTAGAGTCTTGAACAAAGGAATAACCCCTCTGGAGTCACTCTTGAGCTGTTGACATAGAAATAGACCGACAACAAGGGATATGGTGCAATGATACTACAGTAGAGGAAAATTTATGGGAGAAGAAATTGAAAAGAGAGTTCTGTGAGGAAGACGTCAACGATACCATAGTTGCTCGTGCAACTTACCAGGCAGACTGTCTCCAGCAACAACAATAAGTAGGCCCATAAGGCATCCTAGACCTGATATGCGCATATCGAGAGTAAATGGTCACTGAGATCAAGACAAGTTAGTACAAAATGTCGATAGAATGAGTGAAACGAGCAAGCAGAGAAGAAGCGAGTGAACAAGGAAAGAATGAAGGAAGCATGGGGGCCTACTCATATACCTGTAGTATCCCCTTACGCTTTGCCAGGTATACTATAGTAATCGAGTCCAACTTCGCTGACCCTCGCACGCAAGTAGCCTTCCCTCCCATTCATATGTAGTGGAGCCAACGCCACAACAGCACAGCAATGCACGAATGAAACAATGGAGTGAAGCCTTTCTGGCCTCAACAGGCATCTCGTCCCTGGCCTCGAAGCTCTAGCAAGGGTACCTGACTATCCACGGTGACTGCTCCTCGCATAACTGCGGGAGGCAGCATATGCTCTGATTGCTAACAGTCTCCTCATCCATGGATGTTAAAGGCCGAGTAGCAGCGTATGTCATTTCCTTACTCTATGGCCTGCTTTCGCGTTCGTACGTAGGCGTTTGTGATATGTCATGCACACCTCCCGAAGCCTTGCGACTATTGCTTCCAATCAGAGTCTTCCATCTCAAATCCAGGCCATGCATCATGTCTATGGTACAACGGGTATGCACGTTAATCGCCGTACATGCAAGGATCAGCTAACCACGACGAAATTCGACCCACTATTTCGTGGAATTGTGATTAAGTTGTCAAGCAGAGTGTACGAGTCATTTGGAATTGTAAAAAGGACACAGTTGAGTATGTTCCTTTGGCTCCAAAACTGACTTGACATGACATTACAGAAAACGCAATTGAGACAGCAATCTGCAAAGCTTGGACCGAGGGGCCTCCGATCCAGGAAATTTCCATGAGCTGGTATTCACAGTGGCAGCCAGGCACAATGTGGTAGTCCGCTGGCGCCGTGGCAGAAAGCTGAAGAATATCGGCTGGGTCTCCTCGGCCGACCCGAAAAGAATTGCCCGTTGAGTTTCGGAGGCTTTCGTCTTTTTACCTATTGCACTTGGCAAAATATATAGACTGGCTGGCACCACAAATTTGCGTGCTTCCGAGAAGCCCTTTGCTCGGACACCGTCGGCGCTATCGAGGTTTTAATGATATTTGTAGGATGACTTGATCACCACAATCCCTTGCGGCTTCTCGCAAAGAAGAAACACTATCTTCACAGAAGGCGGCAGATTTGCGTATGACATGCAGCTGCTGGAGAAGGCTGTCCTTGCTTCAAGAGTCGACAGACAGCACCTTTGTGGCGCCATCAAGTCTCTGATGTACAACTTCTTGGAATGTCTCGCTTTAGACCACAACGGCGCCTACCCCGTGGCAATAGGGAGGGATCGATCGAGCGCAAATTTATTGCTCTGATGTAAGCGGTGGCGAGTACCCTGAGGCCGTCTAGACTCCAAAGATGTCTTCAAATGTGCCAGGGTTACCACTAGAGATCTTGACAGCCATATGATCAACATATCGGTCGTTCTTGCAGATCGATGCTCCCCAAAAAGCGTTTCAGCGTCTGCTGGTACGAGACGTGAGATGTGTCTCATATCTTAGAGACCCACACAGTTGGGGCGTATTCGACTCTTCTGTATAAAATGTGTTACAACTGCTGTGGGGCTCTTCACTGCCATCGCAATGAAACCCCATGACTGGCATCAATTACAGCTCGCTCTTACCAAGCTTTTCCAATCGCTCATCCCCTTAGACTCATTCTTCGTTCAGTCAGCAACACCGAAGTCTGGAGAAGTCGTTCGTTATGTCGTGTTGATTCACGGAGGGGTGATCTACTTCCATAACAGGCCTTTCCCACCATGCAGCTCGGCTGTTGACATGACCCGAACGAGCCCCAGGTGTTCCTGGGAAGCGTTGAGTTCGTTCACCCGTATCGAAAGAGAGCATCTCCTTCCAAACAGGAATCGAACACTTCTGGTTAGGTATGAAAAGCGGCGTCGGCAACGTACGTTCCGAAACTACGCGTAGCAACAATACTGACTTGAGCAGCCTAGGTCATGAATGATTCCTGATCGCTTCCACAGTTTTAGATACTCCGTCGCAGAATATTTGCAGCAGCCCCCAAAATAGCCCAAAGTGATAAAGATGCCTGCAACATTCCTGAAACGGTCTGAAATGGCTCGATGGTATTTAGAGAGCGCTTCAAGAGTCCAATAGTAGAATATTCAACACATAAGAAGTCAGATGAGAAGGTCAACAATCGCAGTAGATCAAGAAAAAGAATCGAACCCGTCCAGTGTCAATGAAGACCTTTCCTAGGATGACCACATTAGTGATCACCAGCTTTAACATCAACCATAACGCTACATCAGGCACCATTACAGCTCAGCTTGCGTAAGTGTATTGATTGCGGGCCACTGAGGATAAACACTTTGATGGAGTGATGCGATCAATAAGGAATCTGTGCATCCATAGTTTGCTTTTTAATCAAGAATGGTTGGGCTCTTTGAAATACTTTGATAGGTATCATCAAAGCTACCATGCCGCCCTCCCTGGTAGACAACATAGTCATACTCAAACCCCGTTGATCTTGCAAGAGTATTCCCTCCGGCGCGTGGCTGAGGTGGCCGACAGGCCAGCCGGTAGATCATTCACGAATAGCCAGGTAAAGAATCAGAACGTATGTGGAGAGGAGTCCTCACTGAGGTCTCATCGTGAATTAGCAAAGATCCGATCGCTAGGGAGTGGGCTCGCTGCAGCATCAAGCAACAAGACTTGCCAAGCCATATCAACTTCGAATACGATCGAGCTCACATACAGCGCTTGCTAAAACCCCTGTATACGGGCCATGCTATATTCCAAAGCGTAGTTGAGAACTCGGGGCGATAATTCCATTTGTCGCAATCATTTATCACTGCCAAGATTATTGGGGGGGCGTAGAATATTCACTAGGAGAACTCCGTACCCCGCCGTGCCCGCCACACGGACCAAGAGCACGCTATCTACTTTATCTAATTTCAGCCGCAACACATGGCGCCCAGCCTCCCATCTGTCGCGCTCAGAGAGATGTAAATACTGTGCGAACATTGACGACGTTACGAATAGCAACTTGATACCCTCATTGCATTTCAGATCCTTACAGCAGCACAACTGTTTGCTCGAAAGTCACTCGGAACACTACCCGTTATACGTGCATAGTACATACAAGTGAGCTGTCAAGCAGCTAGCTCGTTAGATACAGTACCCAAAGAACATAGCCAATCGGGTCGAGCTATAGGAAGATGTGGAATCGGATCACTGGCAAGTCGAGTGGCATACAGGAGGACCCGCCCTCACAGATTAGCCGGCGCAACCACAATGAGAAGCGCTCTAAGGATTCCCGCTCCGAATCTATAGTGTCTTCGAGTTCAAACAAGAAATCTTCGGCGCGAATCAACGACCAGTTCTCGAAGTCTAGTAAAAAGTCTTCAAGGCAGGGCGATGACCCCGATCGAGGTTTCAATCCTACTTCCAAAAGCTTTTCATCTACAACCTCGAGCCCTTACCCAGGCATTGCCAGCGCCTCTGTAGCCACGGCTTCGGGAAACCACAACGATGAGCCGTACATTCCACCAGTATTAGTAAGGAATGCCAGTCTTGCGGACCAGATGCCCAAGTCGAGGTCCTCCCGCGATGAGCGCACAAATAATGAGGGATGGGCTCCGAGAAGTGAACAATGGAATGACAGAAATGATAATGAGAAAGAGAGCGGCTGGGGTGATCACGAAAGAAGGGCAGAAGAGAAGCGTGGCAACAAGGATAAGGATCGCCTGAAGAAGTCAAGCAAATCCACCAAGTCGGGCCTAAAGGGAAGTGGATATCGTGAGGATGAAGGCAGGGAAACTACCAGAGGCCCTACCGATTTCTCTGACCAAATCGAAGCCTCTGGCTTCTCACAATTCCCGGGCCAAGATAACGGCGGTATTTTAAACACTAACGGCAAAGTCTCAGGGCCCCAGATGTCCTCTCATATCCAGGACCAATTTCCAGGCCAATTTGCCAATCAGTCGTCAGCTCCCCACCAACCGCCCATTTCGTTTAGCGAAGGAGGTCCTGGTCTCGCAGCTGAGTACTATGGAGATGCCGGTGAGTCCGTTGCAGAGCAGCCTGGAAATCGGGCAAATACGCCGTCTTTGATAATAGGGGCCGAACCGCATCTTCAAGCTGCTCTAGCAGTAGCAGCCCCCCCTCCTGAGCCAAGCGCATCTGGTGAAGTAGGGGCAGCAGCCTCTTTCTTCACTGGTGACTTTGATGAACATGAGAGTGCAACAGGGCATGACCAACACACATCCGCCACCGTTCCTGCCAGACCCCAAGGCAGCCATCATTCTTCGTCCGCTCCTGCTATACCCACTGTCAGTGGCGCGGCAATCGGGGCTGCAGCAGGCTACTTCATGGGTAGCCAGAACTCTTCGCACACGCAACGCCCCAATCATCCATCTTCAGTAGGAGGGGCTCCGCAAGATCACGACTATTCTTCGTATCAGCGTCCTCCTGCTCCCACCGCAGAGTCGCACTACTCTAATGCATCGCGGCCCCCAAGACCGGGCAAGCCATCTTCCCAGTCATCCAACGCTCCTCTGTATGCAGCAGGAGCTGTAGATGTCGCCGCAACCATCTCCCAGCATAGCCATCAGAATCTCTCGCAGCACAACTCGTTGAGACCTCAAAATTCGACGACCCCTATGGCTCAACGACATCGTTCCCATGGCCCTCTTGAAGCAGTGGTTGAATTCTTCAAGGACCCAGATGGTGTGGCAGAATTTGAGGAATACTCCGAATTTATTGGCGTTTGCAAGTATTGCTTCGCGCCTGGATCTTCGGCAAGAGATGCACCGCGGAAGCATTACTATCGGAGAAAACGATCAAATGACAGTCTTGGACGAGTGGATAAAGAGAGCCGATACCACTCTTCGGAGAACGAAAGACGACGGGGGAAGGACAAGTCTTGGCTCGCCTCAAGTCTTGCAGGATATGGACTGGCAAAAGTTGGCGAGAGCCTTTACAAGCAAAGGAATGACTTCGATAGTACATACAGTGTGAAGACAGGCCGTTTCTCGCCCGATGCAAGGGGAGAGAAGTCGCCGCGTCGAAGACAATCCAAAGACAACAATGAGATTGGTATTACAAACGCCGGCAAGGTGTATAAGAAAGATCTGCAAGGAGTCTCGTTGGATCGCCCCGAGGCAGGTACTTATGAGTCTCGGCGCCATTCACACTATAATTCTCGGTCAAGAGACAGAAGGAGCGGATTAGCTGATGCTACAATCAGCGCAACCACTGGCTCTTCAATGGAAGCACCAAGTGCACCACATCGAACGAGTGCATCTCCTATAAATGCCTTTGTCAATATTGAGCATAGGAACGGAGAGCAATTGCCCAATCGACGTTACAAACCGCACTCGGAGAGAAGGCAAGGCTTCTTCAGCATGAGTAACGCAGCATCATCCTCCTCGAGCGTAGATACGGTGCGTCAATCCGACAGGCACCAAAGCAGCAAACGAACTAGGGCCACATCCAAAGATGACAGAAAGGCCGAAGCTGCAATCTTAGGGCTTGGTGCAGCAGCAGCAGCTCTAACTCCCAACAATGGACGTACTGGCCATAGAAAGAAAGGGGTTAAGAAGGTCACTGTTCTTAAGAAAGCCAGACGCAGTCATAGCCGTGACTCTAGGCACGACCACGGTTCGGAGGATGAAGTGTGGGAATCCGCCCCAGAGACTGAATATGGCAGTGCTGATTCCGGCCTCGCATATGGCGGCCCAAGTCGCAAAGGGAGCCGAGAATCACTTTCCTCTGATTCTTCAGGGACCAACAAGTGGGGTTGGCGGTGGGGCAGGAAGAAGGAACAAAGAGCAGTGCCTGTGAAAAGGAATTCCTCCGAGGACATAAATCTACCTGTAATCGCAGACGGAGCAGGCGCTGGCTCCACTGGTGCAGCCATGATGTCTCATGGCCAACATCAACGGAAGGGAAATGACAGTAACAGCAGCCTTCCCCTTCAACAAGTGTTCCCAATACCTACATCTGATCCCACACTGTTCGACGTTGGAGGAGAGACCTCTACTGCAGCTTCTAAACGACCAGCAGTAGTCCCCATCCAGCATCCGCAACCTATAACACCTGTCTCTGCAACGCTTTATGCTACCCAACCACCACAGAAACATTCCTACAGCGCGCCCACGGGTCCTCCTGTCTTCTCCCCGAAGGTATACCCTTCTCAGCCTGCAATAGGCTTCGATGCTCGCTTCGTCAAACCTGAATTTGCGGCCCCAGGCAGCTTTGCTCAAGATATCCCACAAGTCAAAGGACCGGGATCTAATTCTAAGTTTCGAAGAAGAGACTCTTCCCCTGCGAGGTTCGGAGATGACGCAGTGTCAAGCACCATGACCTCACACAAACGTGCTTCGACTAGAGACGACACCTCAGCTGTAAGATTCGATCGTACTGAGGATCAAGAAGAAAACGACCGCCGTGAGAGGCGGCGAAACAGGAGAGAGGACCGGAAACGTCGTGAAGCTGAAGAGCAAGAGCAAGAGCAGATAGAGAAAGAACGTAAAGTATCTACGGAAAAGTCCGACAAAAAGTCCGAAATTGGGGCGAGGCGACGAGAGAGCCCACAGAGATCTTCCGAGACCTCGAGCGCCGCACCTGCAGCTGCTGGAATTATTGGTGCTGCAATTGGAGTAATTGCCTCGGAGAAGATGTCAACTCCGGAAGAGAGTCGTGAAGAACGGCGAGAACGTCGTCGAAGGGATCGAGAGCGCGAGGAAGCCGAAGATCAAGAGGCCACCAGAAGGCGAGAACGGCGACGAAAGGAAAGGGAGAGGGAACGAGAACGAGAACGTGAGGTAGATGAATCGGTTGGGAACGAACCACAAACTATCTCGGACCAAATTTCACGTGTTTCTGAAGATATTGATCGTCAAGAGCGAGCGACGGATAAACAAACGTCTGATCTGCAGGAGGCACGTTGCTCTCCCACGAGCAGAACGAGCCATGAAGACTATGGTACTTTTTTTCGACCCCTCGATCTCGGCAATTCGAGTCAACAAGCGAAAGTTACCAGCGCTAACGACAGTGCCGACGTCGACTTCGATCAATCCCCATCGATTGTGACGGTGGCGCCAAAGGGATTTCGAGATCCAGATGCCCAGCCAACGTTCTCACCTGCGGATACTGACGAAGCGACTGATACTTCGATATTATCATTCCCGGTACCTAGACTCCGCCTCGTCGAGCCTACTCCTCCATCTAGTAGGGGTTCTACGCCTATCACGTGGCCACAAGACACCGGCATCGAAGACATCGAAGAACCATCGAGAGATCACACCCCTTCGAAGGTCACCTGGGGAGATGATCAGACTCATGAGTACACTGTTATCTCCCCAGACGAAGACGACGACCACAGACAATTAGTCGGTTCAGCACCCAGCGATATCAGCGATACAGGCTTGAGAGAAGGATCTCCGCCGCTAGATAAGTCGGAATTGCCAAGCGACATCGAGCTAACAAAGGACAGTCCCAGTGTCCCAGAGGCCAAGTATCCTCCAGTTTCATTCGGCGATGATGCTGAGTTTGCAGCAACATTGGCGGCTAGTGCAGAGGATGCTGGATTTGATCCGTCCATCGTTGTCGACAATCCAATGTATAGCCGTAGGGAATCGCCCCCAGGATCCAACGATCGCAGTATGCCCGGTGGTTTTGATGACAACGAGACATATTCGCTCAGCCGGAAAGATAAGAGTAGAAAGGACCGTGAGGCTAAACTACGGTTTGAATCCGAGGAACCCAAACCTCCGGATGATAACGGAGTCTCAGAGGACATCTTTAGCCACGTAAAAAATATAGACTCTCCGAATAGAAAGGACTCTGTGGATAATCTTCCCGACAGCTGGGGAACCGGTAAAAGATCGAAGTCTAAAAAATCCAAAAAAGATCGCAAGCAGGACTCCGGATTCAAGGAAGAGTCCTACGAGTTCTCCGGATCAGTGGTCAAGCCCCACGAGCCGGAGAGTCGGGAGACATACGAATCGCCGAGCGAGGATACACCTTCTGTGACATCCAGTGTCCCTCTGACAATCGAAGGAGATAGCTCTACAAAGTCTCGAAAGAAGTCCAAGCGCGATAGTGTAAGCTTTGATGACACTGCGTCGAGTATCTCTGCACCATCTACGGAGACTGCAAGCAGAGAGCCTAAGTCCACGAAGAAAAGTAGTGTATGGGCCCGCGTTATTGGTAGATCGCCGCAAGAGAATGGTACTAAGGACTTGCCGGACGAAGCAAACATGGATAAATTCGAAGAACTAAGAAGAAAGAACAAGAAATCTAAGGGGCGGAGATCAAATGGTGATGAGATCGATGACAATGAAGGCAGCAGCAAGCGAAGTGCATTGGGCGAGCCAGAAAACAATCGACCGGACAGTGGTGGTAGCGTAGGCCCAGACCTACCAGCCAAGGTACATTCACCAGCTTTCATTGATAGCGCTGCGAGATGACAACGCTGATTGGATTCAAGGATCCAGAGTCTAGCCCCAGTACTGTGCGAGAAGTAGGGACAATGTCTGAAGATTCAAAGGATCGCAACAAGCCAGATATCGATGAACAGCGGTCGGAGTCTTTTTTAGACATGCGCCCAGAGCCACCGCCGCCACCTGACAGAGCTCCTAGAGAAGAAGAACCTCCAGATCCATTCGCAATAGCAGATCTTCCAGTCTCTCCTCAATCCCTCCCTAACGATCATATTCGACAATATCCACAAGTCCCTCCCTCGGATTCTCTGTCGTCCCCCACTGCTATTCCTTTCGACTTCCGTTTCTCTCGACCTCGCCCGTCTCTTCGTTCCTCTCGGTCAATGTCTCAAATGCCTCCTTCTTCGCCGCGTTTTACTGCTGATTTACCACCACGAACCAAACCTAGATCCCGGTCTACTGAATTCAAGTCCTCCAACGAATTCGGGCCCCTGATTGTAGAAAGACACGGATCACACAAAGAGCCAGCGCCTGAGGAAGCATATCCTTCTCTTCCTTCAAGCCACACCACATCACGAAGTTCGTCGGTTCACGATCCTGAGGCGGAACAATCTAACATGAGCGGCGACTACGGAATAGTTGAAGCAAGCAACGATCCCTTTGTACCAGCACCTGGAACGGCCATCGATACTAGCGATAGCACCATGCAGTCTGACTTACTTGACTCACAGCATGCAACTCCTACGGCGTCCTCCTTCCAACATCCAACCACAGGGCATGATGGGTCACCTTTACCCGGAAGCAGAAGCGTGTCGCCCCAAACTACTGCCAGTGAACCCTTATCAGCAACGCCTACTGTTGGAAAAGTTGCAGCTATGGGTGCCGTGGTCGAAGGAGCTGTCACTAACGCTCTTCGCAAAATAACTCAAGATAATGATCAACTAATATCTATACTTCCACAGCATGATCTTCCACAACATGACGACGATCAGTTTCAGCAGGGTTTACACAGCAAGGTTCCAGACCAGGGGAGTGATACACCAAAGGACGACAAGATTATGCCCTCGGCAACATTAAGCGCCCAAGAAAGCATCATTCCTCCTGATATACAGTATCCCCAAGGACAAACCCAACTTCAGCAGTCCTTTGATGATGTAGCTCCCCTTGTGGAGAACATTCGCATTGACGACGCCAGCGTCGACCCTAAGACTGGATCTGGTCTTCAAAGGGACGCCAATCTGGACAGTGAAATGAAGAAGCCATCAGAAAAGGGCGAAGGAATATTCCCGCAAGGTTTGGATTATGTATCCCCAGACTTGTTAGCTGTTTCCGGGCCCGAAGACAATGCTTCGCCTGAGAAGGACTTTGATTCAAGAGATGACTCTACTCCACGGATGACCACAAAAGGCAAGCAAATTAAACGTAAATCGAGCAAGCCTCGCTTGCCAGCAGAACAATGTGAGCTTGATACCACAGAATCGACAAATCCATCGAGAGATTCGGTACCAGACACGCTGAGCCCTGAAGAAGTGCGGCAGATACAAGAGCAGGATGCTCAGGATGCCGTCGATTCCTGGTTTACACCGTCGCCTGCATCGAAGAAAGACAAAAAAAAGAAACGAAAGGGAACTTTCGAAAATCAACAGGAAAGCAGTGATTCTATCACATTGATCGATAGCCCGACAGAGAACCCTGAGTCTACAGAAGCCAGTATTTCCCGAAAAGGTGAGCACCAGATATGGGAGATGTCATCCGATCAGATCGCTGGTAGTATACCTTCCGTCGCTCCTGACGCGGAGAATGTTACGGACGACATACCAAGGCTTGCGACTATGCCAACTCAAGATACGACGGCGAGCCTGCTAGAACGGAGGCAAAGCAAGTCAAAGAGCAAGAAGGGCAAGAAAGGCCGAAAATCCGCACCGCATCTTGATGCCTCTCCACCAACATCTCCTGGCGCCATAAATATCTATTCCGAGCAGCTCGGAGGAAGCGAAGCGTCTCTCCCACTGCCTGTCGCTGTCAACAAAAAGCCTGAAATCTTGGATGAGCGAAGAATAAATTCGTGCATTGAACTACCACTGGAAGCGATGCCATTACCTCCCGACGATGACCTCGATCTACTAGACGAGGAATTGCAGGAATCGAACGTATCATCAACAGGCCAATCAGACAGGAATATCGTTATTCCACTGCTAGAGCTCTCACCAGACGCGATACCATTGCCTCTCGACGAGGATCTCGATCTACTAGACCAGGAAACGCATGAATCCAACGTATCACCAGTAGGCCGATCAGAAGGGAGTAGAGTTATTCCGCTTCCAGAAGTCTTACCGGAAGCAATACCATTGCCGCTCGATGATGATCTCGATCTACTAGATAAAGAAGTGCAGGAATCTAACGTATCACCAACAGACCAATCAGACAGGAGTATCGTTATTCCGCTGCTTGAGCTCTCACCGGATGCGATACCAGTGCCTCTCGACGATGATCTCGATCTACTAGATAAAGAAGTGCAGGAGTCCAACGTGTCACCAATAGGCCAATCTAACAAAAGCAGGGTTATTCCGCTTCTAGAATCTTATTCCGAAGCTTTGGCTAGTGTTGAAGTGCTCAAATCTCCAACTACCGAGCCACCACGAGAGCCAACGGTCCAACAAGACAAGGATGTAACTGTCGATTCATTGAATTTGCCTTCAAAAAGAAAGGGGAAAAAGAGTAAAAAAGCAGGTTTGGGCGCTCTGGAGGACGTAGCGAAAGATAAACAAGTGCCAGCTGAAATTCCATCAAATACGGCTACGCAGGAGCAGAACCCATTTCCTGCTCAAGAACCCTTGGGTGAGACACCGGAGACCTTCAGAATGCGCGAGAACGGACGGGCTGAGTATGACACCAAAAGGAAAGGGAAGAAAGGCAAAAGAGCAAAGCAGGGAAACATAGAAGAACCGCCCATGCCGCCAGGATTACAGTTGGATGAAGCTGCACAGAACACAATCCACCAACTCGCTGAAGAGCCCGATGATGGAATATCGAAAGAACTCATAGTAGCCGAGGATGAATGGGACGAATTCAGTACTAAGAAGAGAGGGAAGAAAACCCCACGGTCAAAGCGAGGCCCCACAAACGATTCCAGGGCAAGTGCAGATATCATGAAAGATATGCCGGTGGTCTCGTCGAGGTCACAATATGTAGAAGAAGAATCGTCTGCAATTCCAGGTAATATATTAGAAATTCTTGATCCTCAGGAGAACTCCAAAACAGTGGAAGATGAGTGGACCAGTCTCGGCGACAGCAGAGAGGCGGAAAAGGTTGAAAAGGAAAAAAGGAGTATCATCAGAAATGACACCGAAATGAACGAAGGAATCGAGACATTGATTCCCTCGTCCGTGGTTAAACCCATAGTGGCTGGTGATATGCAGAGTCAAGACTCCGCTGTAGTTGCTGGTGCCAATGCGCCACAAGAAGACTCTGACGTGATTGAGGGCAAACTTATTGGTCTCGGCGTGACGAAGAAAGAGAAAGAGACCGAGGAGATCACGCAGGATGTCATAAACAACACCAATAAAAGCGTGATTGGAGTTGATACTGGTCTGGCTGATAGTGCGCTCGATGTGATCAAAGGCGCAAAGGATAAAAATCTGATGCACCAAGAGGAAGTTCATGGCGAAGAACTTCAGGCAACTGAGGAGGAACGGCACGGCTCCAGTGGTAGGAAAGGGAAGAAGACAATAGGGAAAGACATCCAACTCGGCGCTCTGGATACCAGCGAGATCGAGACCAAATTGCCCGCGGCTGTCGCTACACCTGGGATAATTGAAGACACCCAAGCTGGAGTTTCGCCCTCCTGGGACCTTGCCGACATCTCACAACAAGAGTCTCAAAGAAGTCAAGATGAACGGGCATTTTCTGGTAGCAAGAAAAGGGCAAAGAAAGACAAGAACCGGAAATCTAAGACTTCAGTTTTGACTTCGGATTCCCTACCAGAATCTGCGGAATTACAGAAAGCTGACGATATCCAACCCGACCCACTCGCTGCCACCCAGAATAATATATCGACCTCACGAGACATTGCTGCTGTCGAGGAAGCAGAAGATAACCCGTCGTCCAACAACATCGAGTTGGAGGACCCTTTGCTGTGTAAGCATATCGCCGACCGCGATTTGCATGAACCAATAAATCATTCCGTATCGGATCACGAGGAGCAACATACACCCTTACAGGCATTCGTTGGCTCGAAAGCCAACGAAACCGAGACACGAGAATTGGATCTATCTGCTGGCGATCAGGATTTGTCAAAGGAGCAGCCAGAGATTCTACAATCCAAGACGCAGGGAAAGGTGCTCATTGAGCCGCAAGCTCCTGAAGAGACGATTGCTCCAACTCTAGACTCATCTACTACTATCAACGCCACTAGAGCTATCCAGCATATACTGGGAGATGAAGTCATACCTGACCACCCCAGCCATGGAAGGGCAGCTGTGAAGAGCCCATCTGCGATGCACAGAAGTCCCATCGCGGATCAGGCTTTTGAATTAGCAGAGCCAAATTTGGATATGCTAGAGAAGAAACAGGGCAAAAAGAAGAAGCAGAGGAAAGATCCCTCGTTGAGCGAGGCTAAGCTCAAAGTGTCTGTGCAAGCACCGACTCCATCTGCAGAGATTGAAGTGCCCTTGCACCATGATACTGTAACGGAAACACATGACAGGAATGTGCCAGAGATGAAGCAAGGCAGGAATAGCCGAGAGAGAGAACTTGAGCTGGATGAGTCTCAAAAGATAGATGATGCAGAAGCTTCAATTCTGGCCGCTGACTTAGAAGTCCCTTTGGATCAGGGATCTGTGTCAGAGAGGATTACTGAGTCTGCCTCGAAAAAGTCTAGAGATATCAGAAACAAAGAGAAGAGTCTCTCGAGGACACCGAGTGACCACGAGGCAGCTACTGAAGGCGCCCTGTACAAATCCGACGCTCCTCGGGATCTTGGGAAGGAGGACACCGTTCCTACTATACATGACGAGGGTCTACTAGCGGAGCAATTACTTCAAATAAGTCTCCAGGGCCCTAATACATCTAAGATGTGTGCAACGAGCGAGCCGATTCCCGCTTTGGGTGTCCCTGAGGTGTTGGCGAAAGGAGAACCGGAAACTTTCCTAGAGCTTGAGTCATCGAAGAGTAAGAAGAACAAAAAGAAGGTAAAAAAAGCCAGACTGCTGAATTTGAAGGATGAAGGAGAGTCTGCTCTGGTACCCGAGGACAACTCTATGACAGATAGTAAGGGTCTCATAGATGACGTCCAAGACAGGCCGACTTTGTTGGACGACAAAATTGTAGCCGAGCCTACGGGAAACCTCGAAGAACGGCCAAAGATCGAGAAGGATCGAAAGACGGCGGAGAGTCTGCGACAATCGACGTCAGAGGGTGAAGATCCCATTGTGTCATCAGAACCAGTCGCTTCTCACGATGTCTACCAACCCACCGAGGAAACTCAGATCAAGGATCCCAAAGAATACGATCCAAGCCGTGCCGACGACCCTTTCAAAGCAGATGATGTCGGGTCTTCTGTTCACGCGAATCCGGACTGGAAATCGAAAGAGCAATTTAAGGAATCCACCCACGAAGGCGTTTCAGGGACTCCTATCACTGAACAGGTTCCAGCTGCATCTAACGATATTGAAGTTAGATCAGAAGCAACTAAGATAGATATCGGCCAGCCTTTCGAGGACGCTGACCATCAATCGTCTCATCTTAAGGCGGTCATAGAGGATGAAAATCACGCGAACTGGACGCGAGCGCTCAACTTAGATGACAACGAAATCCATCAGGAAACTCAGTCAGCCCTTACAGAAGTTGACTCCAGAGGGCCGCAAGATGAGTCATCCATCGTACCCACATCCGACCATCCCGATCATTGGTCCAGGCAACATATAGATCGATCAATCGAAGAGTCTGAACCTACAGGAGTAGTTAAACCCGCAGACACATCTTTTAGAATTCAGCGGGAGGAATTTGATCAAGAAATCACGCCACTGGCAACGGAACGACCAGTGACTAAGATAATCGAAGTGGGGAAGGACGATTTTGCTGCTGCTGAGAAGAGCGAGAACGGCCAGGAACATATTAAGGATGGGTTCTTGACATCCAAGCCCGAAACACATCTATTGACCACGGGATTCATACAAGGCCCTATTGTCGCTGCCGGCTCCGGATGGAGTGAGGGAGTGATGGCAGAAGAACATACTCGACATGCCAATGCTTCTGGAGAAGGACAAAGCACACTAGAAGCTGGTAAACCTCCCACGCCTGCAGATCCTGACCCTGGAGAGCTTCTCAGTGCGCCAAGGAGTCAAGAGATTGTTAGATCGAGAGTTGAGGATGGAGGATGGGACTTGGCTTCCAAGAAGGTGACAAGGGGCGAGGAATCCAAAACGGACAAGTTCTCGGTCAATAAGCCTCAAACAGATCAGCAATTTGCAGAAGGGACGGAGGGTCCACTCACCACAGTAGACCCTACACGAGGTGAAGAGCCCATGCTGGAGGAACAAACCTCAGATGATCTCGATATAATCGACGACGCTGGCAATGCTCCCCCAATTTCAAAACCTGGTATCGGAGAGCCTCTCGTACAACCAGAACTTCATCATTCCTTTGAAACGAAAGTTGACGACGAACCCTTGGGTATATTCCACGATAAGGGAAAGGTGGAAAAGATATCGAAAAGGGAAAGGCTATCTCAATATGATTCTGGAAGAGATCAAACACTTGCAGAAGCCACACCAGTTGCGATCACTATCGCGAATCCTAGCCAAGATAACGAATTTATACCGGAAGAAGAGCCTTACAGAAGACGGAATATACCTGAAGAGATCAGCGAGGTTGACCCCACTGCGAGAGAGGAATCCGGAGCGCCTCTACCGACGCTGCAAATGAAAGAGATAACTGGGACAAATACCGAGGATAAGGTTTGGGGCTTGCCAAGCGAGACGTGGGAGCAGGACAAGGAACAACGCAAGGTTCCGCCCAGAAACCAAGAGGACCGGGAGATTACAGATGCAACCTCTTCGGGCCTTCCAATAGCAGGCCGTAATTTCACGGACCCCAGCCAGGAAGATGTTCCTACTGCAGATATGGAAGCACCAGATATTGTAGTTCCGGAAGATGAGCTACTTGATACACAAGAGCAACGTCTCTACGATCGAAATTACGCGCAGGAGCTTGAGAGGCAAGGTATTGACACTCCTCGAAGTTCAAAGTTGAGATTACCAACCTCAGCACTGGGTTCTGAAGTTCTAGATTCGCAACGGCAATTGCAGTACAATCACGAACACGCAGGCAAGCCCGAGGGAGGAGATTTAGAAGCTTCGAAAAGCCCTACCATATATTACCCAGCACCGCTCCAGGTACCTGAGATACACGTCACTCAGGAACCGCTCCAACACCAGCATGCGCATGCCGAGGAAGTTAAGCAACAAGAGGTCAAAGCTCCTCGAAGTCCCACATCGACCCCATTCAAGCAAGCAGCCGAAGCTGAGCAGCCGAAGCACGGCTCAGGGTACTCGAGGGACTTTAAAGGTGAGGACAGCGAGGCTTCTCGAATACCCACCATCGACCTGCCAACCCCTACAGCCGGAATTGTAATGCTGGATGCCCAAGAACAACAGGAGTATGACAACGAGTACGCAAAAGAACTAGAAAGACAGCTCAGCCCATTGCAAGGAGAGCGCTCCGGTCTTCCAACCAACGAAGCAGTGACCTTCCAGCCGAGCATGGACTCAATGATTGCAACCCCTTCCGAAGAGCGCACACCTCTGGCGCGGCCTCCACCCTTAGAAGATATAGTTGAGGAATCCAGATCTAGATCTGGTTCAGTACAAGAAAGCGAGCCCATTCCTGACGATAAATATTCCCATTCAAAAGCCACAAAGAGAAGCAAGAAGGGAAAGAAAAGTAAAAAGTATCAAGAGCCCGTCATCTGGGAGGATGACACAGCCACACCACCTGTTGAAAATGAAGCCACTCAGGTGGCCGATGTACAGGCTGGACCATCGGCGGTAACAGAGCCTTGGGAAATTGGAGCCTCTGATCAGCCGGTTGGCTTGGAGGAGCCTATCGAGTACCGGCCCCTGGATGACGGCGGCATTGTTTCTGCTACGCACAACGAATCCAGAGAAGCCCCAGACGAGGCAGAAGATTACTTTCAATCAGGCCGGCCGACCGAGGAAGATATCAGAGGCAATCCGGAATATGATGCATTCCGTCGCTCTTTATCCCATGATATTCCTTACGCTTCTGAGGAGCGTCCCTTAGAGCAGGAATCGGTTTTAAAAACGGAAAATATTGTACATGCTCAACAGGGGCTACTTAGCGACGAAAGGATGGGCCCAAACTCCACTAGCGGAATATATCCGCCTGAAACCCCAACAGTGCCTGCTAACGAAGATGCCTACAATAGTCAAGACCACGCGCCAGCTAAGAGAAATAAAAAGGGCAGGAAGGCAAAGGGGAGGGAGGTAGAAAGAGACGCAAACCCTTTGATGGAAGATTCGAAGCAAGTCTTGGACCCATCACTGTGTTCAGAAATTCCAGCGGTAGAGAGATGCGACCAGATATCTACTCCCCCATTTGACCCAAGCCAACACTCTTCGCATAGGAAGGAGGAGCCATTATCGGAAGGTGACGAGTCTGGAACAGCTGGCCACAAGACTAGAGATACTGAAGGCATAGCAGGTACAGCTAAGTTAGGCGTAGCAGCAGCAGCCTTATTAGCCGAAGGTATTGCACGGCGTGATCCTAAAAAGGGTAGCCGAAAGGGCAAAAAGGGCAAGAAAGCTACTAAGTGGGCAGATCTCGAGGCTGAAAGTCCCGAAACTAAAGGTCCAGTCAGCAAAGGAGAGGCTATCTTAGAGAACGCAAGACGCGGTCCGGGTCCTGAAGAACAAAGTGGTATTCGAGCATGGCAAGAGGGCGCAGAACAAGCGCAGATTTCAGAGCGACAAAGTGCGGTTACATGGCAAGAATCCGAGGGCACACCATTTCAAGCTCCTACTACTCCTGCAACTCATGGGCTCGTCACAGAAGGTACTGATAACCATCAGTCCAATTCTCAAGCAGACCATTCACTATACAGAGACAGCGCTATCAACATCTCAAGTTCTCCAGTGACTTCTGAAGATGTGCCTTTCCTCTCTAGCGTGCGCGATAGTGGATATCCAGAAACCGAATCAAGTCCGATCCCAAGTTCTGAGACACAATGCCAGGGTCTAGGGTCCGAAGAGACCGTTGATGATCTCTACGGCAGTACAAGCCGGGAGGATACACAAGGATATGATCAGAGCCATCAGAAACCTGAGCATCTTATATCGAGGTCTCCGTCAATTGTGCCCATCGAAGTTGACCATGACCACGACCCCGCTGCATCGCAACCTCATGAGAGACGCAACCGCTCGAGGTCGTACAACAGTGATGATTCGGCTGACTCAGGCTTCGATATTCAACGACGCCGTCGACGTCAGGCTATGTCTAGGGAAGCTCGCGAGCCCTCACCAGTTAGTTCGACAACAAAAGATCGATCTTCAGCGCTGTTCAATTCGTCGCCTTCCGCAAGGGAGGCCGTGATTGATAGACCGCAGGAGGAATCTGCATCGACCCGCAATGATATTATTCGTCAAGAGCCCACATGGTCCTTTGGCAGCCAGGGCTCACCAGAACCAGAATCAGAACCAGAACCTCAAGACTTGTCAAGAGAGAGTAGCTCTCACCATGTCACTGAACCAATATCTGATCCAACAACCTACGATAAACTGACGGGCCGTCACGCAGATTCGTCTGCATCACTGTTCGGTGGTCCGCTTGGCCAGGATGAGGATGTCGTGTCTGAATCCAAGAGTCGTCCGAGCAGCGAAGTTCGTGGCAGACGCCAACCGCTAGATACAATATCAGAGGGTAGCCGAGACAGGTCCTCTTTACATGCAAAGGACAAGCACGCTTTCTCCAACCTTGGCTCGCCGGAAGCTGGTTTCAACCAACGTCGAGTACGATCACCGCTAGCTACAGACGATACGTTACCGAGGGCCCCCGGAGCTGGGCCTGCAGTCAATGAGGAAAAGGCTTCAGACGACTTTGACACCAATAGAGGCCGCAATACTGAGCAAGTCTCTAGTCGGCATGGTAATCTGTCGAATCTGCCGCCAAATTCACGAGAAGGTGAACATCGAACAGCAAGCGCAGCGAGCATGCGATCAGACAATAGCATTCACGCAATGATAAGGACGCCTGATCAATTACGCTCAGCAAGTGGACAGAGTTACCGGTCGACAGGCACACCACCCTTGCGACGGGTGGATCGTAGCGTTAGCGGAGATCTGCGGGGTGCCAGCAGATTGAGTGAGGCTAAGCTTCGCGCTAAGACTTCCGAGGCCGAATCCGATTCTGCTGTCAACATTCCTTCGTCCTCAACTTACGACCCAATCTCTGACAAGGGTAAATCTCGTGCAGATATGGCGGACGTCTACGTAAGTTTGCAGCCTACTTTGAGTATTCATCCTTCGTGCTAATGCGAAGCTACAGGAGGGTTGGGGAGATGTGCGTGGGCAATCTCCTATGTCCCCCACGCGCCCGCCGAGCATGCGCAAACGACAGAGCATACAGCTACTCGACCTTGAGACCCGACTCGATCAAATTGTATCGGAGAATAGGCTGTTACAAAGCCAAAAGTCTATTGCCGAAAAGAGCCTGCAAGAGCAGAAACGCGATCATAGTCAACAACGACTTGCCTACAAAGAAGCTTTAGAAGAGCACAAGGTGTTTCTGGCGCAGAAGGACTCGGAGCTTGATGAGCTGCGCGGCGTAGTCGAGGATTGGCAGAACAATGTAATCCACCTGACAGAAGCCAATGAACGGCTCACCGCATCGCGAGGTGCGGACGACGAGCACAGCCAGAGATATAGGGAGCTGGAGGCTGAACACCTTCACCTGAGGGAACGACATACAGAGTTGACCACCGGTATGGAGTCCCTTGTCCAGCGCGAGGTCGCTTCACACCTGGAAGTCAAGAACTCCGAATTACAGCGGTTACGGGACGAGCTAGACTCCGCCAAGCAACAGGTGCGAAATCTACAACAGCAGCTTCTAGCCTCAAGGGATAGTGAAGACTTCGTCGAAAGAGACGAGGATTATTTCGACAGCCAATGTCAGTCACTATGCCAGCATGTCCAGCAATGGGTATTGAGGTTTTCCAAATTCTCGGACATGAAGGCTTGTTACCGCGCCAGCGAGATTCGGGACGAGACCAAGTTGGACCGCATGGAAAATGCTATACTCGACGGCACTGAGGTCGACATCTACCTCCAAGATCGCGTTAAAAGACGGGATGTCTTCATGGCCGTGGTCATGACAATGATATTCGACTACATCTTCACACGCTACCTGTTCGGCATGGATCGCGAGCAGCGACAGAAGCTCAAGAACCTCGAGAAGACTCTTCTGGAGATCGGACCAATGTCGGCTGTCTGCAAATGGCGAGCAACTACCCTGACCCTATTGATGAAGCGGGAAGATTTCGCTCGACAGCGTGTTACCGATACCGACGCCATCGTGCATGAGATATACGACACACTAGCCACTTTCCTTCCCCCACCGTCCCACTTGGTCGCCCAAATCCAGGACTCGCTCCGCAAAGTCATCAATACAGCAGCGGACCTGTCCATCGAAATGCGCACGCAACGCGCAGATTACCAAATGCTGCCCCCCCTGCAGCCAGATTACGATACCAACGGCGACCTAGCACAGAAAGTGTACTTCAACGCACTCACCATGAACGAACGAAGCGGAACGACGACCTCCAATCAAGCATTACAGGAGCAGGGAGCGGTGGTGAGAATGGTGTTGTTCCCTCTGGTCGTCAAGAACGAAGAAGACGATGAGCAGATCATTGTCTGTCCGGCGCAGGTCTTGACGGCCGATCCGAAAGCGAAGAAGACGGTGAGGGTCATGAGTGTTCAGGGGAGTACGCAGGGCGGCAGGAGCGAGGCAAGCTTTGCCGGAAGTGAAGGGGGGATGTTTTAAGGTTTTACGTTTGGATATGCTGTTCTTCTTCTTCTTGGATCTAATTAACGATATAACGAATGCATACTGTCATGGATGGAATATCAGCGATGGGAAAAGAGGCTGGGATATCCTCTTTGCATGTTAGCGAGCGAGCATGGTTTGGTTAGGTCTTTGGTTTCATATGCATGGATTACATGGTTCATATATTCAGTCAAATATCATATATACTTATTTCATATACGATCTCACACCAGCACTTATAAATCATCCAACCCCAACACTTCCTACTCATCAACTGCACCGCCTCGCCATCAAATCCCTGTCCCTATCTATACCTCTACCTCCATGTCCCATCGCCCCTTTACTCCTCACCCCCATCCCCCCCTTCCCCCCCCTTCCATCTCTCCCACATCCCACGCCATCTCTCCTCACCCACCTCACCTTACCTTACCATACCACCCCATCTCTTCTCAAAAGACGCACTCACCATCCCATCCCATCCCATCCCTTTTTCTACCGCACCACAATCTACCTCCCTAACATCTCCAATCCAATCCAATCCAGATCATGTAGCTGAAATCCAAGATAAGGGAACTATGTCTTTTACTATAAGTTTTGTCTCTTTCTTTTTAAGTAGCTTATAGGGGAAAAGGGGGGGGGGGGGGGGGGGGGAGGAATAGGAGGGGATTAGGAGGGGATGAGGGGATTAGATATGAGGGCTATGTGAGGGAGGAGGCGAGGGGTGCTGGTAGCTTTGTTTACGATGAGTTCTCAACGATGTGGTGTTTTGATACTTTGAATACTGTTCTGTTTTGATGAACGTGCTTTGGATGTAAACATTTACCTTGATTGATACGAGTTGAATGGCTATGACTTAGTGAATGGAAGTGGTATAAAGTCCAGTCAAAATGTGTGCGCCAAGGAATGCGATCGCTGAACGTCTGCAAACAAAATTCAAGTGCATACGCCAGCTTTCACTCCAAAGATATTCGAATTCCTAGAAAACCGTATATGCTCGCTCTCCGCACCTTCTCTCTTCATTGGCTCGTCCCACCGTCCTTCGTACGCAGTTTTGGTGGGCGATCCGAGCGCAATGCCGATATCGCCAGTAGTGATGTCCCATGCATGACGGCTTGGGAAAATAGGCGATGTAGTCTGTGCTGATGCCTGTGGACCGTGATGTGAGTTAATGTTGAAGTTGAAGGAGATGAATTCTGGTGGTGGCGCTGAGGTTGGTGAACGTGGTGGTGACGAGGGAGAGTCCTCCGATAACCAATCCGCCATGTCGGCATCCTCGTCATCCAGGGAGCTGACGCTCGAGGATAGTTCGGGCGGTGAATTCTCCGATGGAGTCGGATCTGACTTAAGATTTTTGGCCGAAATGTGGTGGTCCTCGAGTGATTCTTTGAAGCTGGAGAAATCCATGGCTGGCAAGACTAGTTTCAGGCCATCCGCTGGCGACAATTCGGGCAGCTTTGGTGGCGCCTCGATATATTCTGGCATCGCCGCGAAATTCTTCTCCTCCTCGATCGTAGAAAGGAGCGTAGTCAACTGCGTTGTTCGCTTTTCGGCCGCTTTGACCAATTTGTCGATCAGGCCACTACCAGTTTTCTTGAGCGTGCTCTTCTCCAATGCTGGTGAGGCGCTGGACTCGGTACCGAGACACTTCGGATCGAGAAAGCCAAAGTCGGCATTCTTCCTCGGGCTGTGCCTGGTATTCCAATGGCAGGCTGATGGGAAGTCACATTGGCGCTCGCAGTTCCTGTGCGACTTGTTCGCCGGCTTTTGTTGATTTGCAGATCTCTTCCAGCTCCCATACTCCTCCCAGCCAATATAGTCGAACTCGCTTCCACATGCTCTGTGCCGTTTCATTTTGCCTGTGACTTTGTCAACACTTGTACCGCCACAAAAGCGATGACCGTCGTTCAGGCATCGACGGGTGGCTCCCAAAGGATACCGAGTGTGACATTTGTGACAAGACCACATCCAAGGCATGGCCCCGAAGGGGGCCTCCACCTCCTTATTCGTACTGCCAAAGGTAGGTTTGAAAGGCGTTGATCGCGGGTTTGGTAAGTGTGGAAAGTGAAGCTGCGAAGGTAGTGGCGACAACGGACTAGAAGGGGAGACAGGCCCTGACAGAACGCGAAGACCTGAGGGTTTGTACGGACCCATTATGAAGATTCTGCGTTGTTTGTCGAAAGGACTCAACTAGACGACTCTAGTCCGATTGAGGGGAATGGAGAGAGGAGTGAATGGAATATTTCTGGCTGCAGATTTATGGAGCTAATTTCCAAAGTAGCTCCTCATGGTAGGCGAAGATGCAGGTAAAGACAGACTGTAATGGAGAGAACGGTGGTTGAAGCAAGTATGGGCAACGCAAGAGAAAAGATTTCCAGTCCAAGGAGTGGTATGCACCCGTGATAAAGAGAAAGAGGTTCCTTGTTCTTGTGACATTCACTATCAATAACATCGCAATCATGCCGGAAGCCCAGACTCTGAGCATTACTACATCCGGTGGGCTCTTTGTCTTGACATAGTCATAATCTACCAAGTCATCCCAATCCCTGTATGCAAGAAACAACATGTGATGGGAGAGCCTAGTCATTCGACAGAAGAGAAGCGTGGTGACACAGAGACGTTTCAAGCAAAGGCAAATTAGAGAGATGTAAAGAAGAATGGAATTGATAGTGCAGCTCAACAGCAATGGTTAGCATTGGCAAAAAGAGTATGGACAACATGTCCAAGGTTCATCAGCTATCGAGGCAAACGTAGTAGCAGTAGTCGGTAGGTATTTCGCTGGAGAATATCACCTTGGATAATGGTGGATATCCACTGTGCAGCCAGCTATTCCACTATGTAAAGTACATTGCCCTGCAATTGCTGCCAAAAGAACTGTCGATGCATCTTCCAATTCTACTATCCTAGTGTTGTCGCGACCAAGAATGAGAGACACTCGGAACGAACCGGAATGGATAAACTGGAATTCATGAAGCTGAGAAATCACGAGGGTGCCGATTCAAGATCGACCAGGGGCAAAAAGTTTGATCTCAGTTGGGGGGTGTGTGGAAGTTTCTTAGTATAGGGGATGCCAAGCAAAGATAAGGACTCAATGGGCCAATCGGTGGGCTGGCTGCTTTATAATTGATTCACCAAGTCACGGAGTACTACTGCACCCACCCACGTTGCCGCCCCCGCAAGTGTCACCCACGCCAAGATCATCTTTGCTCTGTGAATCTCCGCGAAGCTGTCACGGCCAATGATGCGTATTCGAAGAGTAAAAGGTCTCGTGGAATACGGCGGATGTCTACCTCTATCAGCTATTGCTGACACACAACGATCTAGATGAGTGCAACAATGAGATCAGGTCGCATGCCATTCGAAGGATAGCGGTCGATCTGGCAATTGCGGAATAGTGCACGGCTTCATGGACAGATATCAGTCTTTACATGACATTGCCATACTGTACAATACTGCCCAATTCCCTTCCACTCGGCGCGACGGGCTTGGCTAGCCAAAGACAACCACGGTTCGGCGTCATGACGATTCACTCCATTGGACATCAGGGTCCATCTGAAGCCAAGGGCAGACATAAAGTCATTCGGTGCTCCACCTCCTTCCCTGTCTCCGTATGTACCACCAACACCAGGTCACAGTCAACACCCATCATCGACCTTTACAGCCTTCTTCAACACACGCGACTCCTCACCATTCCGAGCTCGGCTTTGACCAAGCGAAACGTGGGTGAACGCTGCGACCCGCTGTCAATATGACCAGCAGTCCAGCCTCTGGGGGCTTCGCACCCTCCTATGCATGGATTGGAGCACCCGCCCCCTTCAACGGGACCAGCGCTCTGACTGGAGGCGATTCTTGTAAGCCGAGATTCTACCCTCAGTCGACTGATCCACCATCAGAAATCCCAAGCAAGCAATAGAACCCCCTTCGCTGACATTGCTTTGTGCTCAGCCGTGGAAAATCTGAATCAATGGTATTCATCTGGAGACCAAGCCTACATTCTCGTGGCTTCGGCCATGGTGCTGGTCATGATTCCTGGTCTGGGTTTTCTGTACTCAGGTTTGGCCAGACGGAAATCCGCCTTGACCATGATCTGGGTGACCATGGCTAGTTTTTCCGTCATCACTTTTCAATGGTACTTTTGGGGTTACTCGCTGGCTTTCTCTGCACAAGGGAAGAGCGGCTTCATTGGCGATCTCACGCATTTTGGTCTGATGAATACCCTCGGCGCTCCCAGTCCTGGGTCCCCGTTGATTCCGGAACTGCTCTACAGCTTCTACCAGGTACTGATATCCTCTGATTCGCTGTTTTAGAGATGCTAATGTGTGCATGCGTACAGTTGCAATTCTGCGCGACTACTGCAGCCATCCTGGCAGGCGCTGTTGCTGAACGAGGCCGTGTGATGCCTTTGATGGTATTCCTCTTTTGCTGGGCCACATTGGTTTACTGTCCCCTCGCTTGCTGGGCGTGGAACATCAACGGATGGGGCTTCAAGTACGGTGTCATGGACTACGCTGGTGGTGGGCCCGTCGAGATTGGCTCCGGTCTGTCTGCCCTGGCGTACTCCCTGGCCCTCGGCAAGCGCCAGGAGCGAATGATGGCCAACTTCCGTCCTCACAACGTGTCTCTGATTGTACTTGGTACCACGTTCCTCTGGTTCGGATGGCTAGGATTCAACGGTGGCTCATCTTTTGGCGCCAATTTGCGAGCCGTGCAGGCTTGCTGGAACACCAACTTGACGGCCATGTTCGCTGCCGCATCCTGGACGATCCTCGACTGGAGACTGGCCCGAAAGTGGTCGATGGTCGGCTGGTGTTCCGGTGCCATTTCTGGCCTCGTCGCAGCCACGCCCGCCTCGGGATATTGCACGGCTTGGGGCTCTGTCATCCTTGGCATCGTCGCAGGTGTGTCGTGCAATTACGGCACCAAACTCAAGTACAAGCTTCGTATCGACGACGCGATGGACATCTTCGCCGAGCACGGCCTCGCCGGTATCATCGGCCTACTCGCGAACGCACTCTTCGGCGCAACCTACATCATCGGCCTCGATGGCGTCAACACCGGTATCATCACAGGAGGCTGGATCGACCATCATTGGCGCCAAATGTACGTCCAGATCGCCTACATCTGCGCCACCGTGGGGTGGTCCTTTACAATCTCCCTCCTGCTCGCCTACGGCATCAATCTCATCCCCGGTCTTCACCTGCGCGCATCCGAGGAGGCGGAATTGATCGGCATGGACGACGATCAATTAGGGGAGTTTGCCTATGATTACGTTGAAGTGAGACGGGATTACCTGGCATGGACACCCGCTACGAACGACCCACGAACGGACGGCGATGGGGATCTGCCTATGCACGAGAGACATGGCATCACACAACAGAAAGATTTGCTGATGGGGAAGGAAATACATGGTGAAGGTAGCAGTCAGGGTAGCGGGATGGGAGAGAAGATACGGGGTACAGAGCATACCGGTATTGGAGGCGACAGGCATGCCCAAGGGGTATGAGCAGTATTTAAGTATCATTATGATTTCTGCATGCACAAACTACCTTACTTTTTGGAATATATGGGAATGGGGATCTGGCGGTATATGATACTCAATAGCCTACGAAGTGTATGCGGACGACTATAACCCTTGGATAGTGCTTAACATCATTGGTAGAAAGATAGTATTACACACATGATCATATCATGCATAAGGCCTTTAATCGGTTGACTTTACCGATCGAGACCGGCTCCGGTACGATCTCTACAACGAACGCCATATCTTCCTCGCTGTCGGAATCGTGCTTTGTTCGCCATTCACCAATACTTCTTGTTGTTGTAGCGAATGCACCGAATCTTGATCGGTTTAAATGAAAAGGTGCCATCGCCAGTGCTATTTATTCGCTTCATCTCATTTGCTATGCTAATCCTACCTCATGTATGCCATTGCTTTTGGCGCTATGCACAGGTCCTATTCTATGACCAACAAATCGAAACTTTTGCACATGCCACAAAGGCTCATGTGCCCCATCTCTCGCTATGCCCCGATACTGAGCTTAGCAGACGGCTCGGTGTACGCCCTTGCTCATAGGCCTCTCCGCTTTATGCTTGTTCTTGTGATCGACGCCTTTGCTCTGATGCTGCTTCTCAATCGCATTCGATCCGGGCTGGAAGGCTGATAGATCGATGGGGTCGGCGTTCATGAGCTGTTCCGTTGTGGCGACGATGTCGGTGATTAGACGGTCGAGTAGATCCAGAGACATGCTCTCGCGTACGACGACGCGGAGGATCTCGGTCTTCTCGCAGGTTGGTGGCAGCGGATAGTTCGGGCTGTATTATCTCTGATTCAGCTTTTTCCCTTCAGAGGATTGATTTGAAGCATGGCGACATCAATATGGAAGAGAAAATTTCAATGAAGCACGGGCCAAATGTACGGGGATCGAAAACGTTACTCACATGATGTACTGCTTCGCGCGAAGAAGGGTGCTGATGCTCTCTTGCTTGACATGGCCATAATCCTTCTTGAAGTCGTCCGAAAGATGGAAAGCAACAACGGGGAGACCGGCATTGTAATCTGCGCTGGTCTCCTCGTCGCTGTTTGACGGAGTATGTAGCTCCTTGGCGGCATCCTTCAGGACGTGCTGGCCTTTGGGACGGTGTATGTCGCTGACGCAGGTGTACCATCCTGTGGCCTCCAGAGCTTTACTTAGCAGACGGGCGTTTGCCTTACCGGTTGAGGGTCAGTGTCCGAATCAATTGGCCACAGCCGGCCAGATAACGTACCATGCAATTTTCCATGATGGCTCTGTACCCTTCGAATCCAAGATGGATCAAATTATAGTACTGAGCTATAATCTGAGCGCCAGGACGGGAGAAGTTGAGCGTGTACGACTCCTCGGTACCGCCAAGGTAGTGTAGCTCAAATATGAGATGCTTTGGCAAATAGCTTTCGTCACGCCAAATGATCCATCCAACCCCAGCATAAACAAGACCGAATTTGTGGCCAGAGGTGTTTATAGACTTGACACGTGGGAGCTCGAAATTCCTTCATGTGTCAGTATGTTGGGAGGAGACCTTACACATGACCAGCTTACCATTTCTTGCCACCAGCTTTTGCATACGTAAAGGGCCTATAGGAGTCAGTCCTTTGCCTCTGATTCGAAAGAGGGCCATGAGAAATATCCAAAGATTCAACCATCCCTACGAAGACTTGTGGTCCATTTCTAGGGTTCAGGGTATGAAGAGGACAATGATATCACTTACGCAATGAATCCACCACTGGCAGCATCGACTGTAAGATTTTGACATTAGTAAGTCCTACCATTGAAAGATGCTTTCCGAACAATGTGCGTTGTGCAGGGGAAAGCAATGGTTCCAAAGATTGCTTACCATGGATTGGAATGTCATTGCCAGTCTCCTTCTCATATTCGTCCAGAATCTTGGAGATGTCTTCCACCGGTCTGCGAAGTGATTATTGTTAGCTTTGCATTCTCATGTTGGTGTGTCCACAGCTGGACAGGTCGCTTCCTTGAAAGGGTGTTATGCCTTCTGCTTTACACCTGAGACTTACTCATAATGGCCCTAAGTCAATCAGCTTGAGTGATAGTATTCCCTAAACAGTATTGAGACTTACTGTGTATGTACTCCCCAGAATCACGAAAACACCGATAGTATTCTCGTCAATGTTTTTTTTCACGAGATCTGGGTCCAGTCTGTACAGACTTTTCTCGCTAACGTCCAATATACGGGCCTCGACCTCGAAGTAGCGAGCAAACTTTTCCAAGGCAACTTGCGCATTACTACCCATGAGAATATTCGGCCTCGATTTGTCTTTCCCTTCCTTGTCCCGCTTCTCTTGCCACCTTCTTTTCATTGCAAGACCTCCAAGATGGATGGCCTCTGAGGAACCCGTAGTAGCAGACCCAATAGCCGTCTCGCCCTTCTGAACACCCCCTACGAGAATTCCGAGTCAGCCAAATCCCATTTGGTGACAGTATTGAGCGCCTAATAATGTGACTTGACCCTAGCATCGATTGGCAGGGTACTAGGAAAGATATATTTCAGAGTACAATGTTTTGTATAGCTTTACGGGTTCTTTCCATTAAGGTTGCAACGTTGGAAACATATGTCGAATTATGTTTCCAAATACTCTGCCGATTCCTGCCAAGGGTTGCATCACTCTTTGACGGGTCAGAAGAGACAACATGCCAGAAACATGTCTCATAATTCGTGAAAATGCATGAATTGGGAGAAAAGGACTTTGGAACGTCGCTTACAGAGGTGGGCGATAATAGAAACCGACCGAGCGTGCATGGCCATCATTGCAGGGTACTCATCCGCATCAGACATGTTCTTCGACAGATTCTCAATCATGAGAGCTTCGGCCTCACGTTCCATGTAAGTGCCAACGAAGCTGGCCAGATTGAGGTTTGGCCTGCCGTCAAGGTCCAATTCGTCCTTCAGCATTTGGTGTACAGCGTCTGCCGGAGCACCCTTCATTGGAATCTTGTACTTGGAAATTTCCTGCTGAGAGGCATAGCGTGATGAGTATGGCGTAATAGATGAAATAGCATTTTTCGCGTGGACATGATGCTGATGAGCTTTTGACCCATGGTCGTGGAGGGTCTGTATGAGCACATCCGGGTCGACCTAGAGCTCATTCTCGTCAGCGAAGCAGTCTACAGTAGGGGAGCGTGATCAGGACAATGACATGCTCATCGATATGCTTACGTGGCGTGCAAGAGACATAGCAAGGGTTGGAGATTGGGTCTACAATCCGTGGGTTTGGTCTGAATTGGTGGGAAGTTAAGGGAATTATAGAATAGTCAGTAATGAGTTTCGGGTGCTTAGATCTTCGAAAGTAATTTGTGGCAGTAAAACCTCCAAGGACGCACGATAGTTTGGGTGCTCAAGAAGAAGTGATTTAATGACGATCGGTAATTAAGTGGTACCTGGCGTGATTTTTGGAGGAATTGAATTCAGTCGAAACTTGGCAAACAGATCTACACTGCATCGTCATCCTAGCGTCACACTGCGTCTTGTTAGTGCCAACGGGCCGTAAGATTCGGACAATATTCAGGCACGGTGCCCCTGTCTTTAGCCTGCAGTCCTGTACAGACGGCTCCTAGAACTGAATGCATTGAGGCCAAGCCTGAATCCAATTTATGCTAGTGTACTAGGACAGATACCTGACTTTTCGACACATCCTACACGCATCATCACATTCCTGTCCTGTCTCGGCACTTTCATGATAGGGGCGACATTGACTAGTTATGGGAGGTCTGGCTCATTGCAGATACTGCTGGCAGGCGAAAGCAAATGGGTATTGTACTACAATCAGTCGCTCGCTAATGATGCTTCCACAAAGACAAAAACCACCTTCGTCCTCTTCTGACAGGACTCAAAGTTCAATCAAGTCCACCTCAGAGAAGTCTGGGGGGCTTCTTCGATACAAAACGCGACCCTTGTCATCCAACCCCGTAGATTCGTTACTTATCCAGATCTTGCTCGAAAATCCTTGCGTTCGGCGGATCTCGTCATCACTGACTCCTAGGTCGTCTCTGGGGATCCAGATTACCGGCCTTCTCGCTCTGAGCGCTTCGTGCTGAAAAGCGCGTTGTACGAGCTTGTCTCTCTCGTCAGGGGTCAGATCCTCGATCTCGTCATTGATGCCTGAAAACAGAGCTTCTCCGATAGCGTTGGTACCTGAACGTTGAGCCTCCATGTCAGGAGTTTGGCGATGATGGTGGCTTTGGCGCCGGTGACGGGGTGATGTTAAAGGGTCATTCTGTCCAGGAGTTCTAGGGGACCTAAGGTTCTTGTTCCTAGAGCGATCCGCCCAAGATGCTTTGGTCGGGACCAGGTTTCCAATTGCTTCAGGTACCAGGTTGCCCAGGTACCTTGGATCTAGTCTTCCACGCTCATTGCGAGCATCGATGTTTTGCATTTCAATATTTTCAAGATCCCCATCCGCATCTTCGGATTGACGCCCGCGTCTCTGAAGGGTATGACTTGTATGCTCGCCCTCCGACTTGGCCTCCTCCAACCTCCAGCGTTTTTCCTGTGCTCGTGCAAACGCCTCGTCTCGTTCTACTGCCTCGTCTTCCAGAGTTATGGGCAGATATCTGAACAAAGGGGCAAAGGCCAGGTTGAGAAGCCATTGAAAGAGGGCAGTGAAGATCATGACGATAATCATGATGATGGCTTGGATCTTGCAGGCAGCGCCATGCGTTTTGCCAGTATCAGGGTCGGCACTCTGAACGAGGAAAAACAAGCCGATCAAGCAAAGCTCCATAAAGTACAGGCCCGTGAAAAGTTGATTGATTGCTGTCGGATAGAGCAGACCGCCAGTGTCAAAGCGAAACTTGGTCACATACAGCGTGTTGTACCTGTAGACTAGCCAAAAGAGACTGAAAGTAATGATGTTAAAGACAAGGATAAGAGGCGAAATCACCGAGTAAATCAGTCCTACGAGAAGTCAGCTCCGATTCTTATGACGCGTGATAGATCTCCGTTAATGTTTACTGACCAATGCATGCAAAATTGGTGTATACCGGGAAGAACGTCCCCCATTGCATGTTTGGAAGCTTGGTCTGTCTCCGCCATTTCTGCCTTGCGGTGCTGTCAAGTAGCGGTGCCAGGACGAACCAACTTAACAAGCCCATGACTTGAACAAGAGCTCCAGCACTAGTGGATAATGCTTGCAACAACAGGTAGGAGAAGAAGTAATTCGAAGCCTTGGGGAGATTCTCTGCCAGAATGGATGGTATTGATTGTGGGCTGTGAGAGATCTGCTCGATAACAGTCGTAATCCCGGATGATATAGAGACCACCAAGAAGACTTGTACGAACAGAAACGCAAAATAGTACTGCTGCACGCTTAGTTCGACCGCCATGCCCGTATGATCGCCTTGCGTCTTGGCCAGAAGCCGCAGGGTGACGGGTAGTAGAAGGAGGAGCAGACCAAGAAGCGCTTGAGGCAAGATTCCCTGGATTATCGAACGAACCCATGTCGGCGCCTTGAGAAGCCACCGGAGCCAATGATAGTTGGTGGCGAGGTAGCTGATTTGGGAAAGCAGGCCGGTGAAGGTGACTGGGAACGCCCAGCCAATGACCAATCCGATGATGGTAACAACGACCAAGCCGGTGCGAATGTAAGACTCCCACCACTTTATGGACATATTGTCCCAGATGACATCGTCCGGCGAGATCTCAATAGCTCTAGGCGCCATCTGATTTGGTGTATGATGGCTGACAGCTTGACAAGCCATATGGGCGGCGACTTGGTGATTGAACTGTACGAATGCAGAGTTCATGAGCGGATATTTCTCAGGTTCTCTCTGATCCTGTTCAATTTCGAGATTGAGACGAGCTACTTCCTTGCGGCAATAGTTGATTGTATCCACTTTGTGACCTAACAATGGAAGAGCTATCATCCACTGCCAGCCGAATATGGGTAGTCTCATTGAGTCGCGGTCCTTTTCTTGCAAATATTCTTTCCAGACCGGGTTTCCCTCATCAGGATCATAATTATCATTGTAAGCTTTCGGATAATTCTCTGCTTTCCTTTTCTCCATTTCTTTCTTGGCCGCTTTCGATTTCTTGGGTGGGTTCCTGTTATTATCTGGACTTCGCGGTCCATTGACCGTCGCGGGAGGATTACATCCTGGGGTCATTGGACTTGGGCGACTCAAGGGAAATTCGTCTTCCTCCTGACCATGTGGAACAGGACTTGGAATACCATAAGGCGTGATCTTCTTACGGTTCCAAAATTTAAGATTCGACTTCTGACGATTTTCGGCTTCGCCGAGACGTTGGGGATTGCGCAAGACGTCCATGTCACTCGAGCCACTATCAAACCTCGGATCTTCCGGTACGCCATCGATACCCAGGCCTTGACGCTCGTGAGTAGGTTGTGACCTTGGGTAGGTTGAGTATTCATCCTGTGAAGTGCTTTCCCTCATGGTGCTATCTGAGCCTACCCGGCCAATTGAGTGGCGGTCTCGTCTACTGGTAGCATCATGAGCTCCATGATGGTAGACAGAATCAGGAGATACAGAGCGTGAGCGTTCACCATCCAAACCGAATGTAATCTTGTTGACCTTCGACCCATCTCGGGCACCTGCTGGCTCCGGAGGAGCTGTAACGAAACCCCCTGACTTCTTGAGTCGCTCATCAACATCCTTTTCGACAGTCTTTAGACCCCCCCAAACACTCTTACTAACGGCACCAATTCCATGTCCGACAGCATCTATTCCTTTTCCAATGATAGGAATCGGCACGAGCGTTTTCTTCCGATCTTCCGACTGCTCCCTTGATGGCGCCTCAGATGACTCTGCTAGCGCTTCGTCCAATGTATGCCGGACTTGATGGGGATCACCGGAGCTGATTCCATCCGTCTGCGCCATGCCTATGCCTTGCTCCCTTGCAGCCTTCAGCTTATCTGCTCCAGGGGTATCCGAGGCTTTCTTCCCAGTCTTCTTTTTCTCCTCTTTGAGTCTCTTCAAGTGGGCCTTCTTGGCGTTTCGTACGAGGAAGGTCTCTGCAGACTCCAGAGAAGAAGCAAGCTTATTACGTTGTTTAACTTTATCGTTCAGAGCGTCGAAATTATGGTTAATCCATATGTTTCGGATTCCGCCTGGAAAGACATCGTACAACCCGTCAAGTGCTTCAAATGTGCACCATTTTGGTGGAATGGCGGTGACCAGGACCGTCGTCGCAGACGCCCGCAGCCGATGTTGAGGCGAAGTCAAATAGGCCTGACGAAGACGGATATAGCCCCTGAGCTCATCAAAAAAGACGAAGCATGTGTAGATGATCACCATGACCGCGAGGACGAGATGAGCCCAATATCTATTCGTCTCCGTTGGTCGTACATTACCCCAAGCAAGGCGGTCCAGGCCAGTAACATTTTGAAAAGTTCTACCCTCGTTAAAGCGGCCCACGGCAAAGTTTGGACCCTTTCCTCCAACGGCATTGATTGGGAGAAGGATCGGAAGGATGACTAGGGCAACTGGAATGAAGATCTTGAGTAAAGTTCTCAGGTATCGGAGGAAAAAGTAGGCATCCAGGCCACACTTCTCTATGAAGTCTGAATTCGAGGTTCGAAACACAGGCCCCAACCACTGCCAAAGTCCCTTCGGAGGTGCTTTTATACGCTCGCGCTCCGGTACCAGGAAAGTACGTGGTGCACTGATTCAGTGTAAGCATGTCGTTCAGCTACTCGGTCCAAGATCACTCACTATATCCTAGAGAATTTGCCGTTGAGCAGCAAGAAGATAGCCAGCTCGACACCGAAGATGGCGAGACCGCTACCCAAAGAAGCAACGAACGAACCGATGGAAAGGCCAGCACTGGTTTGGGCCGTTCCCGCAGGGTCAGCAGAGGAGTGATTGGCTGATGTAGGTGCTGCCGCAGAAGCGGCGGAAGACGACATGTTGCAGAGCGAGGTACCGGACCACGATTTAGGGAAGGTGATCACATGAAAAAGGAGGGTGGGAACAAGAGAGAACAAGACTGTGAAGGTGCCAGAGGGGTTCCCATAGTCCTATTCATGGGCAGGCAAACGCAGCGCGTCGCCTGCGCGATGTGAGAGATCCAATGTACGATCTACCCCTGCATGCCCTGGCTTGACGAATGCGCTATTCTATTTCCGTCGCGCTAAATCTGTGACCAATCAACCCAAATGTATTTGGTGGGGTGCCGCGGGGATAGTGCTACGCCTCTACGTAGGGTTGGGAAATTCAATTGCTTTGGAGTGGCTCAACCACCATCTTTTTTCTAGACTCCGAGCAACGATACTAATTGTATCCTTTGATATTTTCCCAGAGCTCAATACATCGTATAGCAGCGCTACATACGTCGCCGACTGAAGTCTACCCATTGACCGCTCTCTGCACAAGCTCCAGGTAGGTAAAGCTGCAAAGCACGGAATAAGCAATGACTGTGCAATTTTGCCAGCATAGAAGACCTGGGGCGTTTACTGATGTTACATGCAGCCCGATACATATACGATTGGAAGTCTCGACCTTGCCGTCGGCATTGAGCCTGCAATCCGTCGAAGTCGACACCCCTACATTCCAAGTCTCCCAATTCCTCTCGGTCGCTAGACAGGATGGTTGGCTTGGGGCCGAGGCGGCGGCCCTCCCGCAAGGGTATGTTCTTTGTCGACAGGTCAAGAGCCGAATTGCTGATGAAGGCACGGCCAGGGTCGATGGCGGACGTGCCAAGTGATCTTCTTGAACAGATCAAATACCTCGAAAATATGTTCACGGTAGACCAGGCCAAGCTAAAAGAAGTGACAAAACACTTTGTGAAGGAGCTGGAGAAGGGAAAGTCATCCGTCCCTGAGCACCAGTGACTTCAACCCTAACACCGCAGCAGGCCTTAGCGTGGAAGGTGGCAGCATTGTGAGCACGGGCTGATGCTGAAAGTATTCTGACCTCATACTAACTGTTTTCTCGTAGCCAATGAACCCTACCTGGGTTATGGGATACCCAGACGGCCACGAAACAGGTACTTATCTTGCTCTGGATATGGGAGGAACCAATCTACGTGTTTGTGAAATTATTTTACTTGAAGAGAAGGGCGAATTTGATATTATCCAATCGAAGTATAGGATGCCGGATGAGCTAAAAACAGGAGAATCTGAAGAGCTCTGGGAATATATTGCCGATTGCATCCAGCAGTTCATCGAGTATCACCATGAAGTCGAAAATCTAGAGGTGCTGGACAAGATCCCTCTTGGCTTCACCTTCTCGTTCCCAGCTACTCAGCAGTATATCGACAACGGCATTCTTCAGCGCTGGACCAAAGGTTTCGATATATCTGGCGTCGAGGGTAAGGATGTTGCTCCTCTCTTCGAGGCTGCGATTGAAAAACGCAAGCTCCCAGTCAAACTCAGCGCGCTTATCAATGACACTACCGGAACACTCATCGCCTCAGCCTATACCGATGACACCATGAAGATCGGCTGTATTTTTGGCACAGGCTGCAATGCCGCCTACATGGAGAATTGCGGCTCAATCCCGAAGATAGCAGAGTATAACCTCCCTCCCGACATGCCGATGGCCATTAATTGTGAATACGGTGCCTTTGATAATGAACATGCTGTCCTTCCCCGTACACCGTACGACATCGTTGTTGATGAAGAATCCCCTCGCCCAGGCCAGCAAGCCTTTGAGAAAATGATAGCAGGCCTTTACCTGGGAGAACTCTTCCGGCTGGTCCTGGTGGATCTTCACGACAACAAGAGCTGCAAGATGTTCCAGGGCCAGGATATCAGCAAATTACGAGAAGTCTACACCCTTGATTCCTCGTTTCTCTCCTTGATCGAAGAAGATCCATTTGAAAATTTAACCGAGACAAGTGATTTGTTCAAAAGAGAGTTGGGCATTGCCACAATTAAACCTGAACTCGAATTATGCAGACGGCTCGCGGAATTGATTGGAACTCGTGCTGCTCGTCTCTCGGCCTGCGGCGTTGCTGCCATATGCACGAAGAAGGGTATCAAGTCGTGTCACGTTGGTGCCGATGGTAGTGTGTTCAACAAATACCCACATTTCAAAGCCAGAGGCGCAGTCGCGTTGAGAGAAATTTTGGATTGGGGACAGGATGAAAAGGACCCTATAAGTATTTTGGCTGCTGAAGATGGCAGTGGTGTTGGGGCAGCCCTTATTGCAGCTTTGACTGTCAAAAGAGTGAAGGCAGGCAATCTTGCAGGCATTCGGAACAAGGGATGAATTTATATGACACTTAGAATATATGACATTTAGAATATAGGATTGTTTATATAGGAATTTTGACTTGGATCTTAGCCTCGGCGCCGGCATGGACGACACCATGTATGTTACGGCTTCATAATCTTGGAAGAAAATCAGGATCTCGGAAGCAATTATTGATATGACATAGACCGTAATTAAGACAATTAGCTACGTATCTCCCACAGCCTCACCTTGCCCTGCTCATTGGCTATCGCCATCATCTCCGCGTTGGGTGCCCATGCAACAGCTGTAATTCTCCCCAATGGCGTCGAATGTGTAGGCCAATTCCTGTATACCGTACAGCTTGGCAAATGCACCAGCCTCAAGGCATCTCTCTTCCACCTACTAGCCATGCACAAGATCTGCCCATCGGGCGAAAATTGCAGATGCGATGTTGGCGTCGTTAAATGATCAAATGCCCTCAGCGGCTTCGGCCGTGCAGGTACCTTCTCAACGTTGGTCCATTTCCGTCGGTCGTAAACGTTGACGATACCGCTCGAGCTTCCGATAGCTGCCCACCGATCCCCGCCTAGATCTGCCAGCCCTGTTCCTCGTCTCCCAAGCGCAGCGACCGTAGTACCTACGGCTCCTTCATCGATCCATCTGGCTACCACCCGTTTTTCTCGTCCACTCCACTCTACAGCTTCACCACCTTTGCCCACAACAAGCATTCCTTCTCCGTCACCCCACCAGTCGAAATCCGCAACGCCGCCTTTACCTTCCACTCTCACCTCCGCTATCCATTGGCAGGTCCTTGCGTCAAGCACCGTAATTATGCCACCACCTTTTCGTCCAGAGCCTACGAGGCCCATCCACCGGCCACAAGGACTAAGCTTGAAGCGTTCCATGCTTCTCTGCGCCTCTCCATGACCAATGACCCGTGAGACTTTCTCCACTTTTCCAGTATTGAGATCCCACATATGAAAGTAGCGCCGGCGACCGGAGAAGAATACCTTACTTCCTGACGGACGGAGGAATAGGGATGTTGTGAGTGGGGTGGAGCGTAAGTGAAGAGTCGTGAGCAAGGGATTTGGATTTGGCGGGTGCGGAGAGATGTGATGCAGAGAGAGTGTGGAAGAGGGACCGGAGCTTAAGAGGAGAGGGTGTTCAGGATGGAATGCAAGGGATGTCACGGAAGACTTGAATGGAGGACAAGATGTTAGCTGAAATCTCTGTAGAGGACAACAAAGCTTACAGGCTGAGCGGTGCCAACATCTTTGAGACGGTGGACATCAATAACCTCAGGACGCAGCTTCTGTTTCTGGCCAGCATTGGCCTGAGTGGACAGGGTGAGACTGCCAGCGTTCTGAAGGAGTTTGGCGAGGGGTTTAACAGAGAGGTCTTTGGATTCGAAGGACATTTCGTCTTCAGACAACATGATTTCTGAGCTTTCAGGACAGTTTGATGTTGTCGGTCCTCTTCTGCGTAATGATCGCTGCACTGCTGGAGGGTTCGCCCACCTTGGGACCGGGTGTAGTCGCTCAAATTGACGCCGTAGTCGCTTGGTATATTCTCTGCCATTGATTTGATCTTCTGATTCCGTAATTCTGAGTTTACGAAGTCGGGGATTCGTAGCTAGAGAGACTGTAATGCGTTCATCGTCGCTGTCCACCCAAGCCGGCTTGTCGCCAGTATCCGATTGAGCGTCATCTTCGTCTGATGATTGTGGGGACAGTAGACATGGCACATCTGCTGCCGATAATCCGGAATCGATAAAAAATAGCTGAATCCGGTTTCAGCCACGACAATTTGCAAGCTGTAGATCGATAGTACGAACAGCAGAGTCGTCGAGGCCCTCAAACCCTTGATCTTCTGCCTCTTCCTGCCCTTTCTCCCCAGCTTCTTCTGCAATGCTCGGGTACTGGATGAGACTGTTTTTCTTGTGTAGTTTCAGATTGTCGTGGAAGCCCTTCTCGTCGCCAAACACGAGCTTCTCAAGCTCAAGCTCCGTTTCATCTTCTTCCATTGGGTCACTCTCAAGCCCTTCGAAGCTGTCTTCATGCTGAATTTGCGGCTGCTGCAACGCAACGAAACGAGGCTCATTTGCAATCATCGCCATGACCTGCTATGGGTACACTCAACTTATCTATTGAGGGATCAAGAATTGTCGAGAACTGGTCGTCAATTTTGTGAATTTTCGCCAAGGTGACAAAATTCTGCCCCGGACTCACCTTTCGCTGAGTCTAGAAGAGTTCAAGCCCTAAGTGGCTAGCGGCCCGGAGCTTTCGAGACTCCGGAGTCCCAGGCCTAGCTACCTACAGATACTTAACCAGGCTTATTTAGTAAAATATTTTACTATAAGAACTATTTAGTCTAAGGTTTTCTATAATATTTCTAGCGAAAATGAATTGAAACAATCAGCCGTCGTAGCATAAGAGGGCGTGGACCAGAAGTAAGTTTAGACCAGAAGGGGTTGAACTCTTCTAAGGTGAGCGCCGTTAGGTGGACGTCCTCAGCGAGCTTCCAGGGGCGAGGGCACGAGAGAAAGCGGCGACGACGGCGAAAACTTCTCATAAACATGTACTGTGGCTGCGAGGACATGGCCACTGAATGCGAAGCGTACTCAAAACTACGCCTCATACACTTTGATATACGTAATGATAATCGCCTATATTGGCATTGACCTTATCATGGGATTATGTATTAAGATAACACCTATACAGTATATGTGTATGCCATTTGTATGCCATTCGCATGCCTGCGTGTATGCCATTTGTATGCCCATGTATAGGCCATGTGTATGCCATTTACATGTCCATATGTAGGCCCTCCCCACATCCCTGGGAACAACGGTGCGACCGCCCCGCCAGCTTGTATCCACGGGGTAGCCGTCATGGCCACAGCGACCAGATTGCCGTCAGCGACGAGATGGGCCATATGAGATGGACTTGGCCCAAGGCTTCAGTGAACAGCAGGACCAAAGGGATAAGTGCGCTTCACGCCATGGCAGAGCGACCGTTGCTGCGCCCTCGGTAGAATGCTGACGCTCCGACGATATTTCCTGGGTGGGGATAGCAACCGGGCAACTTCGTTAGATTCAATTTGGTATGGTTTCAGGCACCAGCCTTTGCCAATACGGCAGGGGCACCGGCGAGCGCGCACAGACGTGTACTGCCTCCCAACGCCAAAGAACGACTATTGGATATTGGCCGGGTCTGGGGATGACTTCTGGCAGTGAATCTGGAGGGCGGCGATTGGGCATCTCGAGTATCAGCCATTGCTGGTCTTGGGACTCCTCGATCGCGAGGACGGAAATATGCAATGCCTAGCGGTGCCTGGATCGGGAATTGGGTGCCTTGAGGGCGCCAATTGCAGCGGCGAGCCTGTTGCTCGTGAACTTGATGGTTCCAGCTGCTCCGACGGTGAATATTGGGAAACTTGAGAGGGTGAGGATCCAGACGGTGAGGACGCTGTCAAGTGTCTTGCAGGCATTCTTGTGAGGCGAACGTTCGTGACGATGCACAAGGTCAAGAGGAGGAAAGGAGATGATTGGAGGATGAGAGGCGAGCGTACTCACGACATAAGCCACGGAGGGCTGCGCCGATGAGCCCTTGAGAGGTGGATCTTGCTCTTCGCCGCGCGTTGTGGAAATAGCCGTGCAGCAGATGTGTCATGGCAGTCTTGGCTCGCAGGCCCTGGCCGATGCAGCTGACGTCTTCTACGCGATGTGGAGGTCTGCGAGGAACGCAGTGGAGGAGCCTTATCCAATCTCCAGGGACCTACTTGGGCTCCCAGGGAGCCCAATAGACAACGCGACAGAGCATCACTATCGGTTCCTTGACGGCACATATCTCTTGCACATGCGCGTTCTTCATCTCGAACATTGTCAATATTGACCGAGGGCCTTTGCCAGCTTTATACACTATTCGGGGTTTAGATTGGCGCCCAGTTGCCCCAGTGCAAATGTGAAGCGTGTTTCGTTAAAATTCTGAGCGCTATTCGTATTTTGAACGTTGATTTGCTGATACGTGTGAAGAAAGACCCCATAACTCTAGCTCCCAAACGGCAATCTGAGTCACTTGAAAGTGAAGCAAGCTGCTGATACCAACGAATGCCAGGGACTCTTTATATCAATAATGCTGCCGCAGAGTTGATTCAGCTCTTACTAGCATTGATAAATAGCTCTAAGTCGAACCACTCCTTACCGTAGCATCGTTGTGTTAGCCATCCCTTGCTATAGATGAAATCCTGCAAGGCGCCTTGAAGGAGATGCTTCAGTCTAGTAACAGAGCAACCACTCAGAAACGTCCGAGCAGAGAGAAACAGGCGGCTCTGCTTTGATCTGAGGTCTTCTACGTGACCTTGATCCAACTCCACAACGCTTGCAGTAACAAGAAGAAGCCACAGTAGAATTTCCGTATGTTGTAGCCAGACGTTCTCAGCTTGTTGAGTACTGAAGAATAATGTAGGTTCTAATAAGTCAAGTAATCTTTCGGCTAATCTGCATGGAATTAAACTATCGTTCCACGTCTCCATCCAACTACAATAGCAGCACATGAAAACAGCAAGTCGACAAGCTTCAGCGACGACTCCTAGCTGCCTGCAAGACTGTTGCTGGAATGCTAGCCGAGACTCGATCGAAGCCTGCATAGGCTCGAGTGTGTGATATTTGACTGAGTCTGATAATTGAGACACGGTCCTTTTGCGAAGAAAGGCCTGGAGTTCAACAACATCCGAAACGCATTCGAGAAGGTCATATGGGAGAGCGTTCTGATGCCGAACGAAACCGATCGGCAGCGCTTGTGCTAGTTCCGGACAGCTTTCACGACGCCAGCTAACCTTTTGAGGTGGTTCCAAGTGAGACATCGAGCGTTCACTGCCTATCAGGACAGCCGCACAAAGGTCTAACCAAAAGACTGCCCGTTTTGCAGCTGTTGTCAGACTGTTCTCACTTCTGCTACAAGCTTTGAGGGCTGCTGCCAATCCTCGTGTATGCGCATCATGCGCAACAAAGTCATAGTTCTTGTAAGCAGTAGTCTTCAAGATCATGATGGCTCCAATGTCAGCTGGGGAAAGTGTTGGGAGTGGTAAGCTGAGCTTTTCATTCAGCAACGCAATTGTTCTTGCTTGAAGTGAGAGGCCTTCGATCGTTGACTTTCCACGATTGATAGTCTGTACGACCGAGTATAGAAGAGCATTAAGGAAGGCTGGCTCCTCTTCGCTATGTGGGAAGACTGCATGCATACTCAGGGCTGAGTCAACATGACTGGGATCAAAGAGAGGCTCCGATGCGGTCCGAAAGGCGTTCGATTTGAAAAGACAATCAAGACGAGCTACTGGTAGGCGCACGTACCTCGCGGCAAAGGGAGTGAAAGGATGCCAGAATGTAAGGGGCTGTGCTGGGCTCGAGAATATCCTTGGTTGGTGAGGATAAGAAGTTTGAGATGCCCAAGGATTTGTGGCGTTTGCGGTAGTTCGAATGGATCTTTCAGCCAGCGGATTGCTCAAGAGAGAAGAGCAAGACTTTTTGCGTCTGGTGACTTTGTTAGTCAGGTCGACCTTCTCCCGCAAAGGCTGTACATATTGAAGACCCTCTCTTCCGTTCTGTTCTTGGAGGTTCTCCTCGTTGGCGGCAGCAGGCGAGATTGCAATCCGAAAGTACCGTCGGTCCTTGGTCTCACTGAAAAAGGTCTGCATCTCGCAGGCTTCCCACAGCGGTTGATCCCCGCGACGACGGCCATGCGTTGCCGCTGCATGGCGCTGCACTACCTCAAGGCTTGTTGTCAAGAAGTGACCTGCGCAAGGCACGCAACTCCAGCCATGCAAGACCCTCAGATGAGAAAGCGGCGGGACGATGGGCTGCGCATCAACGGTAGGTTGGGCATTACGCATCGCCTCCAACGAGCTAAGTGGCAAATTGATCAGACTTGAAATGGCTTGTCTCAATGCTTCGCCGCGGCAACGATGATCCTCGCCACGCAGATGCCTTCTGATGGCTTCTTTGGTTGGATGCACGCCATAGCCATGTAGCTTGCATATTAAAACCTTGAAGGTCGGTTCCAAGCATATATCCTGCATATCGGCCGCGCCTCTATTCGTACACCAGCAATGAATGCTGCGACATACTGCTGCCTCGATAAAAGTCAGGGTAGCGCAGAGAATAGAAGTAAGGGGGTTTCAGACTGTTCTGTTATTCGGAACAGAACAGTGAAACAGCTCCCTGAGCAGGAACAGTGAATCAGGGAACAGAAGAGCTTAATGAGCCATTTTGAAGTATTCTGGCCCAATAATTTTCCCGCCTGACTCTGTTCTGTTGTAACAGAACAGTCTGAAAAACCCTAATAGGTCGCCTCAGGTGGGAAACCTTGCTCGCGGTCCGAACAAGAATCGGTCCTTTTAAAACAAGAACCCCCACTAAAATTAGCGGCTCTCTGCGCCTTGGCAAGGACCGATTCTTATTCGGACCGCGAGACTTGGAGGGCGTATACAGAGTGACGCAATGCCAAGACCCTGAGTCATCGCCCTATAGTACTTTGCGAAACGATTAGCTAGGTAGTAGATACTAATAAATAATAGAAGGTTCCCTTCTAAAAATTAGATATATATAAGGGTACTACGTAATAATATAGCTATTAAGTATTATAAACGGTACGTATATATATATATATATAGAACTCTCTATTCTTATTAATAGTAAGACTAATTACTACCCTTCCCTTTAAGGGGAATTCCCTCCTTTATATATTATAGGTAAAGGGGTAGCGTAGTACTACTATATACTATAAACGCTACGTTAATAGTAGTATTATATTCCTAACTAGTCCTTATAATTATCTCCCTATCTAGGCTCTTAGGCTTTAAGAGTATAAAAGGTTATAATCTATAAAAGATACTCCTTTAATAATTAGACTAACCGTCGAGTCGGGATTTAGTACTAAGAATTAGTACTAACCGAATACTCGGGTTAGGGTCTTAGTACTAACCGAAATACTTAGTACTAACTATTAGTACTAACTCGCTAAGGCCTTAATACCTTAGTAAGTTAGGTTAACCTAACTTAAATTACTAAGGTATTACTAAGACGCTAAGGCCCTAATAAAATAGTAGAAGGAATTAAACTAGTCTCCTTATAATATATATTTAGAATAATTATTATACTAATAACTTTATCTTCCTAGTATCCTTTATCTTTTCTCCCTAGTATAGTAAATATTTATATTACTAGTTTATATTACTCCTACCTTATTATATATATAGGGCTTATACTATATTAACTCCTATAAAACCTAGTAATAAAGATA
>JAABUP010000244.1_pt1 | contig 121076 bp, 135 predicted proteins | sample 5559201 | NCBI WGS metagenome assembly JAABUP01 (sample SAMN10711887, study PRJNA513373) | rock metagenome | isolation source: Antarctica rocks | place: Antarctica | reverse complement strand
CTCCGGGCAATATGTCGAGAAAAGCCTTCTTTCTTGAGAGCTCTCCGGATTGCCCTTCCTGATACGTTCCAGCCTAGTCTCGTTGCTACCTCCTCGTACTGCATACGTCTTGTTTCTTTGGAGCTTTATATAAAACGGACTAGGCGGTCTCGACAGGGCGTATTTATGACTGGTTTAGGGCCTGATTTACGGTTTTGAGGCGTAAGTTGATGGCTAGTAGCGTATCTAACCTGGCGAGTGGTAATTTTAAGGTGTTTCGCTATTCTCTCCGCATCCCAGCCGACTCCACTAAGTGTTTGTACCTGAATCCGTTGATCGCGGGTTAATTGGGAGCGTTTTAGGGTTGATGGGACATCCATTATGCGTTGGTTAGGAGAATATGCTGGAGAATCTATTGGAGAAGGTAGATTTGTATGTATTATTACATGGAAACTTCTAGAAATGAACGGTATTTCAACTGGTTTTGCCAAGACGCTTACATTTAACATGGTTCCTACCGTAGTATACATCAATATCGCCGCGTACAATCTCACCAAACGATGGTGATAAAAAGTAAGGACGTAATACAACAGGCATGTACCAGTAAGGCTAAGATGCAAGAACTGAAAAGTGAAAAGTTGACGATTGTAAAATTTTTAAGAGATGAGAACTTTAGAAATATGTTGTACGGTTTAGATATGACATAGATATGCAATGCGTGGTTTCTAAGGAAGGGTGGGGTGGGTTGGATCGAAGACTATATTCTATGTGATAAGGTATGTGGGAGAGGTTGTAAAAGGGTTGAGATATCGAGGTTTCAGGTGACAGTGGTATATGATGTGTACTCTTGATGGGATGGTTGTCCTATGGTTGGTGATGGATACAATCGGAAAATAAAACATATATGCATATATACGTAAATATCAATTCACATCCTCAGTCCTCGCCATCCTCGCCTTCCTCCCCCTCCTCGCCTTCCTCGCCTTCCTCCCCCTCCTCCCCCTCCTCCCCCTCCCCCTCCTCCCCCTCCTCCACCGCCTCATCCTCCTCATCCTCCTCACTCGGATCCTCATCCGGCATAACGACACCATTCAAATACGACACAAACGGCGTCAAAACCCCCACCAACTGCGTTATCCTAGCCAGACCACCAGACCCAAGCACCTCTTCATCCTTCAATTTTTTCCCAATGGTATAATTCCGTAACCGCAACAGATCGATATTAGGATTGTTTGCCTCGTAGCCCTGAACATGCCGAACGTCAACGATGTCTCACTCCCGGAGATAAAAGAGTCAAACCATACCTTCGGCTTCGTCTTCAGCATATTCTCCGTATTCATCCCCACAAACGCCTTGACAACCTTCTTCTCATCCCTCCCCACCCCGCCCAGATACTCCCTCCTCATTTCCGCCCCCATCAGCACCTCCTTGATCCTCTGGCTCTCCTTGTCAACATCCCGCCTCATCAACGCCATAGGTGCCGCCTCAGGATGCCACACTCCAGCTCCCACAAACGAGCCCCCAGGTTGTACCTGCACGTAATATCCCGCATACGGCCCCTTCCTCCCCGTCCTCGACCACGCGGCCGAAAAATGCGTCTTGTAAGGCGTCGGGTCGGGACTGAAGCGTATATCCCTATAGATCCTAAACGTCAGATCCTTCGGCGGCAGTTCCGGGATCGTCTCATCTTTCTCAATGATCTTTTCCGTCAAAGCTTCGACGAAACTGTCGAAATCTTTCTTCGATTGCCGGTAGTCAGCGTCGTGCATTTTCAGCCATTCGCGGTCGTTGTTCGCGCGTAGGTCTTTGAGGAAGAGGAAGGTGTTGGGGTGGATGGTGCTGTCTGTGTACGGCGTCTTACCCGCCTCGCGGGCCTTGGGAAGCTTGATGAAGACGGCTTCGCCGGGGGCGGCGGACGCTTTGACTCCTGGTCGCCATAGTTCTTGGCCTTTCTGTCCTGTGAGGACGATTGCAGCGCCGTTGCTCTTTCGACCGACTTTTCTGCGCTTGCGTGGTGCGGCGTCTTCGGAGGCGTAGTCCACTTCGTCCTCGTCGTCGATTTCACTCTCAGGCGGGGACGATACCAGACTAGCGGATTCGTCTTCGTCTTCGTATCCCGATCCTTCCTTCTCGATTTCGGCTTCGGACTCGGGCTCTGAGCTGTCGTGCTCGAAGTACTTGCTCTTTTTAGGTGTGGTCTTTGTAGATGTGATTGGGGAGGACCTGAGGCGTTTCGACTGGCGCGAGGTTGGAGTAGACCTGGCTGGGGAGAGTGCTCGTTTCAGGGGGGTGGAGCTGGAGGATGCATTGGGAAAATGGGACTTTCGTTGGGGCATGTTCAAGGGCTCGCTGTATGCTCAAATGGTGACGAGTAGGGATGTAATTGCAGCTATGAAGGTATCTCAGAGCATTGGCCGGAGTCTGCTCTTATCAAACACGGAAACGCGGTGACGCGTGACATTGAACTAAAAGTACGTTCAACCTAAACCAAACATCCCACTACCCACTACTCCTCCAACTCCCCCAATCCCCCCCACCACCTCCAACGATGCCCCCGCCATCCCCGCACCTCCCACCGCCCATCCCACAAGCCTTCACCACCCGCAAAACCGCCATCCTCACCTCTCTCTCCGCACCCCCCACACTCTACACCGACCTCTCCCCCAAAGGCACCGTCGACACCGCCATCAAACACCTCCTCGATCGGATAAACACGCTAGAAGGCGTTGTCACTACAAGTTCTTGTGCAGGGAGGGTGAGTGTGTTTCTTGAAGGGCGGAAAGGGAAAGAAAGGGTGCGGAGTGCGAGGGATAGGAACGGGAACGGGAAATATAGGAGTAGGAAGGGGGAGAGGGATGGGGATTGGGACGGGGAAGGGGATGGGGAAGGGGATGGGGAAGGGGACGGGGAGGATAGAGATGATGCAGAGGATATAGATGGTATACGTGATGAAAGGGCAGGAAGAGGAGAGAAGAAGCCACAAACCCCTGTTCCAGGCGGCAAAGGCATAGGCGGCCGCTGGCTCTTCGTCTCTCACGAACCTTTCAAGAAGAAAGATGGAGACGGCTGCACCACTACCCAAAAATTTGGTCTGTCGCCCATGCCCGAAAGCCCACCACACGATCCCATCATCACCGACGATAAATCACCGCATCAGCTCCGCTTCGCCAGGTTTCAATTCGAACCTATGGTACGTACGCACGTGCGTCAGCCTCACATCTCTACTCTTCTCTACATTAATATCACGAATTGTACTCTGCTGCGAAAGATTTATCCTTTTGCAAGCTGATTTGGTTTGTGGACGGATCAGATACTCCACATCATGACCGCATCACTGCACCATGCACAGCCGATCGTTGCCGCAGCGATAAATGCGGGGTTTAGGGAAAGCGGGGTGCAGAGTTTGAAGAATTTGAGCGATGGGAATGCGTTTCCGATGGTGGCGGTGCGGTCGGCGGGGTTGCGGGTGGAGAGTTTGGTTGGGGTTTGTTATGATCATGATCGAGTCTGTGAGGGTGGGAAGGGCTCGAGGGGTGTGAGGGGTGCGGGGGATTGTGAGGGGTTGGATGAAGAAGGGGACGAAGAAGAAGATGAAGATGAAGATTCCAAGGATGATGATAACGACGCCGAGACCGTATGGAGCCTAGTAACCGACACCTACTGCGACATCCTACAACAACTAGCGAATGAGCGGTTCAAAGCTAATAGCGAGCGTATGCGACGATTTGAGGAGGAGCTTTTCAAAAGGCGAGGGGGGGTGGGTAGGGGGTATTGGGAAAATGGCGTGGAGAGGAGGGAGAGGAAGAGGGGGGAGGGGTTGAGGAGAAGGGATGGGGGGAGGGGGGAGAGGGTGGTGTGGGAGGGGGAGGGGGAGGGGGGTGGAGATGAAGAGGTGGGAAATGGAATATTGATTGGTCTCTGTGCCAATGTCGTGAATAACGACAGTCAACAATGATGTTGACACTCACCATTACACACATGCATATTCTGAATCATATCATCAAGACCGTAAGCAACATCAGCTTAACCATCTCCATCAACCACCTTCCCTCTCTACCTTACTCATAACAAACCCTAACCTCTTCAAACACTATGAGCACCATACGATCCCTACCTTTACTCGCATTCCTATACATTGACCGTTAAACATCACCTATCCTATCCTATCCTATCCCGTACAATTGAATTTTAGTATCGAATCGATTTTGACTGCGACGTGCTGTTGCGGATGGGGATGGATTAGCAGAGTCTTCAGGATGGTATATATGATGGAGGTAGGTAGGTACGGTGTATAGGGTGGAGCTTGTGTGGAGGGAGAGGGGTGGTGTGGGGAAGGGGGTTTTTATGTTATGTTTGTATGGTACGTACGGCGATATTGGGCGTTAGAGGAGCTATGGGTGCTTTGTCTGGAGATGTGCTGGTGTTGATTGTCGATAGGGGTGAAGGGATGGAAGGGGCTTGATTTGGTGGTAATCTCTCTTGTGTGTTGATGTAGTCAGTATCGAGAGCGCAAGAAATCGGCCGTATAGTGGAGACATCGGAATGCCGGCTCTTCCTTCCGATGTTGTATTGGGAGAGCATGCTCTATGTTCCCGTTCCAGACCGATGAGACGAACAAAAGCAGTGAAGTGTGGATATGTCAATGTCCAACATCTTTACCATCAATCAAGCTCCTGGCTCTTTCCATCCAGAGCACGCCATCAGCCTTTTCCATTTTCACAATGTCAGCGACTCTCTTTCTCCTAACATCGAGAGACTCGTCTTCGAACTCAGACATCACCGTACGGCCAAGGATCCCCACGTTTCTGGTGCTAGGCATCCGGAGCATTTCCCTCTCGACGGTGTATCCCACTCTGGCCGCCAAATGGGCGACCCAGTCACATAGGCTGGAGTAAGCCGAAGGTTGCTTCGCTCTCGACTTCGAATCCAGGTCTTTGAGATCTCCTTGCTCGGGCCCCTGACCGAAAATTGCTTCGTTATCGGAGCACGCGACAGCTATGACTACTGATTTCGATTTGTTGATGTGAGCTGCAAAATAGGATGGTGCCAAAGCATCTGCCGAGTTGCTGTTGAAAACCGACGGAGCACGGAAGCGGAGGCCGGACAGATTATGTGAGCAGCATGGGATAGCAAGGAAAGGGGAAGATGATATCGAGGCAAGTAGCGGTGTCCATGGTGTCAGCTCGTCTGCGTGGTTGGAGATGATGAAAGTCCCTTTGGGGAAAATGCCATTGTGCCAGGCGGGGAATTGGCTCTTGGCTTCGGCCTTGTTACCGGCAGAGGAGAAGCCTTGTGAGATGATACCGCCGTTGGTATAATCGGGATGCTGAGGGTGTTCTTGAGATTCGAGGAGTGGCTGAGGTATCAAGATCAACGCTTGCAGATGTTGTTGAGTCCTACCATCGAATGTATCCCATGTCTTCCTTCTCCGGGCATCGAAACCCCAACCTTGATATCCTTCCCGTATGAGTACATCCACCAGGACCCCATTCCCGCAGCCAATGTCGACGAATCCTGGGTGATTAGGTCGCTCGTCATCACGACTGTCTCCAATCCCATTGCTGTCACCGTCTGACTTATACATGTCCCTCCATAATTCGATCAGAAAAGCAGCAATGCCCAAGTCCTCAAAGACGTTCTTGCTTGGCTCCGTCTTCTCCACCCAGCCATCACATAACCTCTTGGCGTGTTTCCCTTTCAACGCGGTGTATGTATTCTGCACTCGCTGCTGCGAGATCAGTTGGTCATGATGTACTCGTTTGGTGTAGCCCGCCAGTTGACCTTGACCATGCTTATAGACAGTCGCGAGCAAATGTTGACCAGTCCTCAGAAGGCGCGGTGACAACGGTATGCTTTCTGCCGGAAACAATTGGTAATGAAGAGAGACTGTGCCTTGAAGCTTCTCGGACGGAGTGGAAGGAATCCACGAATGAAGGTATGCTAACGCTTGAACTCTGGGGTGATACCAGGGGACGGTCTCAACATCAGGCGAATGTGGTATATAGACAACAATAGTCTGCTTCACACCGTCTGACGTTGAATTTGATCGCAAGAAAAGGCATGTCTGAGCAATGGGTTTGTCCAGCTGAGGATTTCTGGGTATCATCCGCCGGATAATTGTTCTTGTGACCTCAAATCCAGGCAAGTCTCCATCCCGTATATTGTAATTCTCCAAGGCTTCTCTGCGTTCCCCTTCAGACAGGCCACCATCAGTTATTTCGTTATTCTGGCTATCGTATAGCACATCAGCTCGAAAGAGCAAGCTGGAATTGATATTCGGATTCTTTATCAGGTTCAGCGAGACGGATTCGAATATATCAGGTGGGAAGCCGCAGTGCCGCTGTAGGACAGGCAGCCATGCTTGGTTTGGCAGTTGGTTGGCAGCGTCAACATCTGACTGTGCACCATCATGCAGCTCGTCAGACTCAAGAGCCTCCGCAGGCATTCGATGTTGGACAATTCAAGTCTTCGGTATAGAAAGTGACTTTCGGTACCTGTCAGAGATCACTCTAGTCAGGTCCGACCCGAGCGCCCCCACGTGCGCCCCCCAAACGCAAGCTTGTTTCAGGGCCATCCTTTAACGCCAAGCCCCAAGCCCCAACCCTCCACCACAAACCCAAACAGCTGCCTTCTCGCTACCAAAGAACCTCAACAACCATAACTCCACAACCCATTACACACCCAAACCCCCCCCACCCATCCACCAAATGTGGCAATCCCCCGCCGCCACCCACAACAACACGCACATGTCCCCCACAACCAACGGCCCCCTCTTCACCCCCTCCCTCATCTCCCCCGCCGTCCTCGCCGCCCTGCCTCAAAACTACACCATGCGCCCCCTCCAGCGCTCCGACTACGCCGCCGGCGTCCTCGACGTGCTGCGCGTGCTCACCACCGTGGGCGACGTGACCGAGGACGCGTGGACGGAGCGCTATGATTGGATGGCGAGGAGGGGGGATGAGTATTACATCCTTGTTGTTTGTGATGGGGGGGGGAAGGTGGTGGGGACGGGGTGTGTGGTTGTGGAGAGGAAATTTATACATAATTTGGGGTTGGTGGGTCATATTGAGGATATTGCTGTGACGAAGGATCAGCAGGGGAAGAAGTTGGGGTTGAGGATCATAGAGGCGTTGGATTATGTGGCGAAGAAGGTGGGGTGCTATAAGGTTAGTCTTCTTGGTGATCTCTTTTTTGGTGGAGCCGTTGCAGGAGAGGCGCTGCTTTGGCAATTTCATAGAGGCTTTTGTGAATCATACGCAATCAGTCAACATGTCCGATTATTATGGGGCGGATCGTTCACCGTCAATGCCTCCCTACTCTGTGTTCTACGTTGTGTATCCCCTACATCCCCATCGATCTCCTACTCCCATCATCCGCAATCTGCTCCTGAAATTCGTACCGAGCTGACAATCCATCCTCTCACAGACAATCCTAGACTGCTCCGAGACAAACGAAGGCTTCTACGTCAAGTGCGGGTACAAGAGGGTGGGACTGGAGATGGCCCATTATTACGACAGGGATTGACTGCGAAATGGTCTCACATCGGGGAGACTGTGATGCAGGAACGATATGATGATGGGCTCCTGCTTAGCATCATGAATGGGGTTATTAGGTGTTGATTCCGCGATGTCTCCGATACAATCGTGCAATTTAGCGAGCACTTACACCCATGTGGAGCGAGCTTGATGCGAGGTGGATGACGATAGAAAAGATTTAGACCGTTTGCAGGACGATAATTAGACCAGGTAGCGGGCGCCATCAGTTCCGAATGCATCATGAAGTACCATTGGCTGTCACAAATCATGGATAGACCTTGATATCGGAATCATAGCGTTGACGTTGATTACATTAGCGAATAGCAATGTTTTTAGGATGCGGTGTATTGAGATCCAGCAATACATCGGAGTCCCGAGGAGATTTTAAGCCCAACACCGTAGCCCAAAGCCATCTTTCATCAGATTAGCAATTCCCCTTTTCCGTCCAGCACATTGCGCCAAGCATGGCATTCCAGCACCATATAAGTATCTTCAAGCAACATCAGAGAAAGGTGTGGTAGTATGTGAAGCAAATTAGAAGTATAATATGTGCAAGTGAGGTCACAATTGCGTCGCTAATGAAGGAAGCGTAAGTACCGAAATGAATAAGCATGTAAGTGACTGTTCCGGGAACGTGTCGTTCCTGATCGAGACGCGATGATGCAGGTTATATGCGAGGTTTCCGGGGCGCAATATGCATATGCACATTGACCTAGTAGTAATTTCCTTTCGGCAGAGCACAGAAGATCCCGACGAAGATGGCAGTGATGATGAGCGCGCCACCGATGGCCTGGAGGAAGATTGTATCCTGGATTTGGCGAAGTGCTGGCTCTTGGATCCACACCTCACGATCGAAGACCTTGCGGATGAGATTGCGTTTTTCGTACTTGACGATCCAAGGCTCATCTTCATAGCTGTTTGCAGTAGCGAATGTATCGAACGATCCTTTGCCTAGTTCGAAGCTAGAAGACGGGTCATCCTCTTCGGTAAAGAGCTCCCACGGACGCAAATGACGATGGTGCATGCCGTGAAGGACCTGGACCCTTTAGTGGCAGACTCTCTATGGAAGCATTTCCGGGTTTACTTACCACACACATCCCTTTCCAAGCACAGATCAAGGTCGCGATGCCGATCATGAAGCCGATTGCTGATAAGACTCTCCAGCCTCGGCCGGCGTTGCTGAGAGTAATGAGAACGGCAGCGACCATACCGCCAACGATACCTCCAACGCCAAGACCACGAGCAAAGATGACACGAGGCCGATTGCCGTTGCAGATGGTCCATCGAATGAAGTTGGGGTGGGCTTGGTGACGGAGTGTCCACTCAATGGTGCGGACAACAGTGCTGAATGCTGTGGGATGAGTGGTGATGGCTAAAGCGTGGAGCAAGGTAGATCGTTCCTTTGCGGAGATGTTGAGCTGTCGAGGGGCTCCATCTGCTATGTAGGTTGCAATGATGCGCGATACTTCCTCTCGAAACGGCTGGATCGTGACTACCACAAGGTCAATCATTGCCGTAACATGGATGGAATTTGGTGCTCACATGGCTGCCATTTGAGATCAGCTCCTTCGAAAGCACCTACGGCTTTGCTATGGAACGACTTGTTGGTAGTCGAGTGCAAAGTAGAGGCATTGTCACTCCACGCCCTCTCGGTGGGAGCAGTGCTGGCTCTATCGTTGTTGGGAGTCCTTGGCGGAGTGTTGAATGGGTTTCCTTTGACCTCTACCACGCTCGCCGAGGGTGGAGCAAAGTCGGTTCCCTTGAACACAGCTGCAGTATCTGCGCTGACTTGCTGTTTAAGCGGTGCTGGCCCAGTCCTGCCCTGTGCATCGATTTCTGCTTGTTCCACAGACCATATTGGAGCAAGTGCCCGCTCATTTGCCGGTTGCTCTGAGAAACGCTTGGTGTAGTCTCGATACCACAGAAAGAATTGTAGGTTCTCTGCTGCGTGTTCAATATAGACCAGGTAGTTCATGAAATCACGAGTGGTACATGGCTGTAGCATGTCAGGTCAGCCTTGTTCTATGCAACATCGAGCAACAGTTGCGAGCTCGGTGAAGAGGAGAAAGCATGGACAAGTCGAATGATGGGGATTGGCATGAGCGGAAGCAAATGGAAGGTGCTGAGACAAATTTCCTGTTGTTCGTTCTCACGCACGCAGGAGGAAGGGTGCTTACGGGACAGGTGCCTCCAGCAATGATGCGGTCAAAGGACAATGCATCCGGTATGCCCAAGATTGAAGATGAGCCTTGTGAATCGATGGATGACTCGCCCAGTGATTTGGGCTTCTCGTCACCAATGAAGGAGCCTCGAGCAGAGTCAACATGGGCTGGACGACGGTAGGTCAATGAATAGACCATGCTTGTCGACGGCTAGGTGTTTTTCTTTTTTGTAGGTGTGGACCAATGCCAATGAAGAAGAGTGTGAGGGTAGAAGGGATGAAGGGATGAAGACGGATGGGAGGGAAAGAAGGGAAGGTTGAGGCGGAGATGCCTCCAGAGGGTGATAAGGTGTGCTTGAAAAGAGTTAAAGTCAGAAAGAGAGTTGTGAGGTTCTGGAAGCTCGGTCCAGTTGTGTAGAACTAAGGTATCTCTACCAAGACTTTCGCCGATATTGCCGTTCAAGGAAGTTGACAAATACCCACCCTGCCAGTGTTCTGATAGTACTATCAAGACTGTAAATTGAAGATCAAAGCTAGTTGATAGGAAGTTGACCTGTTATGAAAGTGGCATTCTAACCCCATAACCGCATAGTCGTACACGGCTCATAGGCAAAGAGATCCCGCCATAATGCAGGAACAAGCGCATCTGGTGCGGGAGTACTAGGAAAGTGCAGCATCTGGCAGACTTGCAATACGTGGGGCTGTCACGCTGACTGGGTACCCATGTCTCCATTGATACAGGCTATCAGCCATATGTTGTATGCTATTTACCTCTGTCATCACGCGGCGTCAGGCGGCATTTGCAGCTCTGTAGAAAGCCTCCACAATCGTGAAGAGGCATGAAGAGCCACCGGTGCAATGGCACAGAGGAATGGACCAACCAGCAAGCAGCATGTGATTGAAGGAGGAGACGCTGTGCACTCCTTTCACGCTTATCTTATGGCTGGGAACCTCCACGTCGTTGTTCAAATTCCCCGAGTAAAAGCGTGGGAAGTGCAATTCGTGGCGTTAGTGACGCCAGCTGATTCTCCCGCCCGCGACCTGCTCTTCGCTTTCTCTTCCAATCAGATCCTCCTGGCCAAATCTCCACATCCGCCCCTACCACGTTCGAGACCTCCACAGGCTTGAGGAAATCAGCCATCCAACGAATGCAAATCTTCGCGGGCGTGGGAGGTGCCATGTGGCTGAAGCTACCTGCAAATCGTGCAAATCTTAAATATAAGGCCATACGAACTAAGTACGAAGGACGGAGTAATTGCCAATGCAATAGCGTACGCTGCGACAATCACATTTTGAACCATGAAAGGACTCCGTCAAGGAGGGCGGTTGCGGGCTAAAGGCGTACACAGATGACTTGCGGATGAGAGGGGACTTACGGCGCACGATCGCGATCTTATAGGATACTTGATACTTCTACTGCTGGGTAGAATACAGTTTACAATGTCGTCAATCTAACATTTCAGTCTGCACGGACCAACGACTGCCAATCGTTCCCAAAGATTGGTCGTGGCTGCTTCTTGGCGTCAATTCCGGGAGAAATCCGTGAGATACGCGAATAACCTAATCTAGCGCGAGAGAGAACAAAGCTAGACCGGATCCTTCCCTTGAGGTGATCAACTTTTCCTCAACAGCACTGGCGTTCATTCCTTCACCGGCAGGCTTAGGGGAGTAGTGCCCTTCTGTGTTGTTGGAGAGGCACAACCCCTGAAGTGCGCATTGCTGATGCTTTCGAAGCTGTTCAAATCAACGATCGTCGATTGAGTCCGATCAGTGGGCAATGTCTTTGCAAATGGGTCCCAACTCAAACGGAGGGGGCGCAGAATGGCTATAGCTTCGCGGGATTTCAGAGACACAAGTGGCGCTGGCAGTATGGTGCTGTCACACAGGGGCTCTGAACTCCCTCATCTTCTTCCTACGCTGTCCTCGCCATCCGATATTTCTACGAAGCCAAATGGTTATGAGCTCTTGACACTGGCGCTGCTGAGGATATCAGTCGTGTTTTAGTGGAAGAGCTTTGGTCAATATATTTGGACCGGGATCAGTTGGATGTCGAAGCACAGGTCAAGAACATATGTCCAAGTATGAAGATCCGGATATGGAAATCCTTCGCCTTTCAACGGGCTGTGCATCTACATTTTTCATCTGATGGCTAGTGGATGTTCATCTTATGAATATCATGCTACCGTGCCGATTAAAGATTCAGGTGCTTCGGGTGGTTTTCTCCAGATCTACAAGAGCTTGGACAAGTATACGAGGGAGGAGCTTGGTTATACAACGGACTCGGACCCCTCACTCTACGTCCTTGCCCACGCAAGTCCTACGGAGCACGACATGGTCACATCTACCTACCCAAAATAGCTACTAATATGTCTCTACTTCTTCCTGCTCGAGGGATACCTCATTCTTATCTGCCGTTCCAGGTATTTCATCAATTGATCCCGGACTAAAAATAGATAGGGATTCTTCCGCCCTGGTCATTGCCGCATTTCGCCGCAGTTTTTCCCTGCCTCGGACCTGCCAAAATAAACCCTACCGAGTTGTCTCGTCCAGTCCATACTCATGTCTCTTCTACCAGAGTCTTATGTCCGCCAATCAACGTAATTGGCCGTGTTCAAAGAAATGCCTCCTATTAATTCCATTCTATCCGAGGCCTATCCGCACAGTGTTGACCATTGTTGAAGGCAAAAGGTTGACAAGTACTTCAACGCACACAAAGCTATTAGCACCCTTTCCATTAAACAAAACCATCAGTAAAGTCTCTGACTCGTTCTTCTAGACGATAGTCATCTGGACATTTATCTTGTTCACTTGACCCTAATACTTGCATCAGAGACCTCTTCCGTGGATGTTGAGACTCAAGGAACGGGAGGGTTACTGCACCTTCAAGCCACTCATCATGCATCCACTGAAGTATTCCGACCAGAAGCGCGTCATCGTTCACAAGCAACTTGTACTCGCCCTCGTTCCAATCATTGGAAAGGGGGTGTAACATCTTCGAACAGATTTCGAAGACAGAACACAAGCTAGAAAACACGCTACTCATGGCTTGAGAACTTGGTTGAAGAGAGCTCATCCATGGTGAGGAAGACCTGAAATTTTTCTTGATCAATCTCAGTAGACACAGAGTGCAAAGCAATAACGGCCAGTCTTGCGGCTTTCGGCGGAACATCAGACGTTGTGTAGTCTGGAGAAGGTTCTCCAACATTGATGAAAGGCTCTCCTCATTCTTTCGTTTTGGTGTTGCAGAGTTGGCTTGCGATACATTCGATAATCTCGAGACCTCAAGGAACGGGTCGTGGTCATACAATCGGTCCACACGAATTAGGGTCTCGCCGTCCTCGAAAGCATAAATAAACAGGTTTCCACCAGCGAAAAATATCTCATGCGTCTGGACAAGGCAGCGTAAGGACATTGCGATTAGGGTCATCTCGTCAGATGGGGTTTTCGGCGGCGGCGACTTCCTCGACAACAGTGCTGCTTGAAATGTGGCACACCTCTTTATTATACTCACAGTGAGCTGTTCATATTCGCCCGGCCAACGGGAATTCACGTTATCAAACTGTTTGAGGAAATCCAAAAGAGGGATTGCAGGTTGAGACAGGGCAGACACTCTGCCGGCTACTAATCAATAGTCTCTGAATATCGATTTAGCGCTTGTTGAATCATAGGTTATGCTGACTCGGAAACAGGTCCGGTCCGCGCCTCGAAGAAACCACTCGCCGGTACCAAGGGCAATATCTTCTAATGTCAGCAGCCTTCAGCTGTTAACAGTGGATACTGGACGTACCTGGGATGACGCCCACTATTTCATCTCGTAATGTCCCCCGCCGACATTTGAGCCGCCAACGCTTTACGTTCACAGTGGCGCATCCTTTACATGGAGATCCACTGTCACACTGCCTCCTATTAGCGTGACAGCGTATCTAACGGCTGACTTCGAGACACTAACTTGCTTCTTGAGAATCTTACATCTCCAACAAGCGCCGCCTCCCCTCTTCAGTATCCTCATTCCTTCGCGGCCGCCCTCTTTGAGCGGTCCTCGACGTCCTACACGTCCTACACGTTCTCCTGCAATCTCGTTATTCCTGCCGTCTTGAAACTGTATGATGAAAGTCGATTTGTTTTCGAAGAGTGGCTGCTGCTGCTGAGATAGACTTCGGCTTTCCTCTACGTGCTCTTCACCTTGGGAAACAAAAGACCTTGTGTCCAAGGCCATGGGTAAATTGAGCTCATATTGGTACGAGAGACCAGATGAGACGTCTTCATTGTAGACACAAGGGTCCGTAAAGCCTACACGATCGTCATGAGGCCTACTATCTGATCAGCTCGCTACGATATTATTGACGAAATCGAGGAATAATAAATTCCAACGCAGGTTCAGAGTACCAAAGTCCAGGTTCCCCCATGAAAGCGTTGCATTCGATATTTGGTGATGGTAATAAAACTTCACCATGTCGAGCCCGGGTGCCGAAGCCGTGTTTGCATCTTAGCAATGGAGACATGCGCGTTATCAAGACTTTGGCAGCTGCTCCAACAAGGCTGAAGAGAGCTTTGCGACAATTTTTCGATGGTAACGCGACGGAGGGGATTCAAGCAGCCCGAAGAGCTTAATATATATATTTTCTCGATGACCAGGCTGTTGGAAGCAAGCTGACTAAGGTATCTAGGATTGTGCCACATCTAGCTTACTTTGTGTAGAAGACCGCCTACTGCATGCAGTAATCGGTTCTCCTAGCGCAGACAACTACCTTACCTTACCTAGGTTGCAGTTGAAGACTCCACCTCCAATGACCGCCTGTCTATGGAAGAACCGCCTATCCTTATGGAAGAACCGCCTATCCTTTTTGGAAGAACCGCCTATCCTTCTTGAAAGAACCGCCTATCCTTCTTGGAAGAACCGCCTAAGGTATCCTTCTCGAAAGAACCGCCTGTCCTTCTTGAAAGAACCGCCTATCCTTCTCCAAACAACCGCCTACCCCTCTCAAAACAACCGCCTACCGCATTACGCACAACCGCCCCCACCGCCTCTTAACGAACGAAACTCCCTACCACAAAACCCAACGCAGTCACACTACCCTAATATCCACGTCACACCATATCAACGCGGAAGACATACCTCCCCACACCTTCTTCTTCAGCCACCTTTGCGTATCAGGGAACATCAAAAACTTAGTACTAATTCCACTTGTGTCCTTCATACCGTATCCGTGGACGAAGCAGATTATTTGACTGTACTTTTCTTAATCAACTTTTTTAGTCGGTTAATAAGGTAGGTAGGTATTTATATATCTTTGTAGATGAAACATATTTATATTTTGTTAGGTGCTACGTAGCTGCTAGCGCAGGTTTTTGCACTGTGTGGGAGTGGTGGAGCAAGAGGGGGGCGGTGTAGTTTGTTGGATTTAGTGAATTTCTGAACTAGCTGGATAAGGTATTGATTGGTGAGCTGAGGGAGGATTTGGTAGGGATAGGTTGGTAGTCGGGGTTTTGTTAGGAGAGATTAGATTTGGACATGTGTTTATTCTGTGAATGCAAAAATGGAATAGATGGATTTTTATAAGGTTTTGGTTAGGGGTACACTTTCTTCTTCGTTGTATCTGTATCTGCTTTTCTGCGTATCAGATTGTGGAACACCCAATATCAAATATCTCATCAATCTTCCGCTTTCTTCCCTCCTCGACTATAGAATTACTTTATGAGATTCAATGGATGGCAACAGACAAGCTTGTAGAAAAACAGACGAAGCAGGGGTTTCTAAGGAAGATGTATGAGATTAAATGAGAAGTTGAAGTTGAAGATGAGAATATTCTGAATACTAGGAACGAGGAAAGATGATTTCCATTAGCTCCGAGAGTACGTACCAGTTGTATTCGCGTATCATAGTATTATAAGAAATACCCATAATACCATCAACGCCAATCATCCCAATAACAATTTATTTCAAAACGATCCCTCCCATCACAAGATCCATACTTTACCCTCACACCGCAGTATCTATACTCGTCAAAACCCCCCGTCGCCCTGCCTGCCATCAAATAAGCATATACCCATCTCTGCCTTTCTCTTTCTCGCAAATACGGCATCGGATGTATGTAGAATTGTGATATCGACAATCAATATTAATCTCCTGTTGTTTTTTTGATGTTTTGTTGATGTTCACTAACTTGATGTTATTGCCGACTCTTGGATATCTTTATGGTAGCATTTTTGGGCCTGTGCTGGACGGGCTGGAGGGGGTGCGTTTGACGGCTTTTTGGATTGTTGGGGAGGAGTAGATAGGGTCTTCAGGCTTTGTCAGAAGCTCTAGGTGTAGAAGAGGGTATGTGGTAGAAGAGGGTGGCAGGACAGTCTGTTGCTCCGCTCAAGTCAGTGGTTATTATGTGCAAGTTTTTATATTGTACTCAATCGATCGATCTTGCTCGAAGGCTTTGCAGAAGACTCTTTCTTGAGAGACGTTTGCACGATCATGTGGGGGTGCTGTACCGAGTGTAGGATCTTTGTTGCTGCCAGCGGTCTGGTTCGAGAGGGGCGGATCGAAGGTGTTGGATTCGGCGGTGGCCCGTTGACGTTTAGTGGGTGAAGGTATGATTGGTGGGTGCGTTGGGGTCACAATATGGTCGATTGTATATCCAGTCCCTCCACTGATATACTCGGCACGTTCGATCTCTCGGTCGTTAGAGGATCGATATCGTCGAGGTTACTATCGAAAACTAGAGATTTTTCTTTGTTTTAGGGCTTTGACTCCTCTTCCATCGTCCCATGTATCACACCGTTCATTCTTCGATGATTGTCCCCGATTCTTTGATGGTCCGGTACCATATCGAAATTGGCGTCACAAGGTGGTCGATTATATATATTTAATTACTCAATCGATGTGTTCATTACTTTCCTCCATTCTCAGTCGTCAGACGATCGATGTCGTCGAGCTTGCTGTTGAGAGCGAAATTTCTTCCTTTTCGGGCTTTGGCTAGTCTTTTGACGACTTATGGAATGCTTTGTGCAGCCTTTGATAGTCGTTTCTAGTTCCTTGAGGATTTTGATCGATGTCCTGATTCAATGAAGGGAACGCTGGGGATTTCCGAACCGGGCGGCTAGGAGGTCTCCTAATTAGTACTATCGTTGTCGGGAGATACATAGTGAACAGCAGGGTATGGATGAGCAGACAACAAAAAGAGGTGATCTCAGGACAGAAAACTTTTCCGTGATTTCGGTATATTGCTGGTGAACGTACCTTGTTCTCTTCTGACATGACTATATTTATGTCATGGAGTTCTAAAACCGCAACGAATACCTCCAATCTTCTTACTTAGCTCAGCCTCGAATTGTTCCTTATCGAGTCTTGAGTCAGTTCTCCAATCTGGAACGCTGATCACCAGCAGCAAACACGTCTCCAGTCGTGGACAAGCATTGCCGAGGTGTTGCAATGCACACACTGCCAGCTCCGTCCGTTCGTAGATGTCAAAATCGAAAGCTGTCAGCCCTAGCAAGCCGGCTGTGAGCTCTTGGATGTATCTTTAAGCCTTGAACATGTTGCTGGCCCGTTGGTGCAACCTTGACTGATCCTCAGAGAACAGAAATGCCCCATAGCTATCGAGAATGTCTGTTTGTACCTGTGTGCCTGCCACACATGTATTCGTGCTCCACTGTTTGGAGAGGTCGTCCGTCACATTTCTTGTACAAGGTTAGGACCATGTGAAAGTGTATATATACGGGTGAGGTATGGAGATAAGGATGATTTGCGCTGTAAGTGAGGAAGCGGCAGTGGACTTGGCTGCCCATAGATTTATTTTATCTATATATATATGCATTCCTACTGAAAGGGTATTTCTTGGGCGGAATAAGTGATGATGAATTCTGCAGAGGGTTTCAGTGGAAATTGAAGTACATATGTACTTGTGTATATGTACTAAAAACATATCAGAACGAAAGAACGAGAAATCGTACGGTTAGAGCTCGGCAAGGTTTTAGATGAGTTGGAATTGATGTGTCTGAGGAGGAAGCTGATGTGGCTCAGAGAAACTTGTGGGGACTTTCTCGATCCATGAAGGCATAAGAGAGCTTACGAAACATGAGATAAAGGCATTGAAAATCACAAATGTATCTCGGGCAAAGACTGTTGAGTAATGCAGATATGCGCAGTAGAAGAGGGTTTATGTACCAGTAGAAGGTGGCTATGGACCTATACATCTGGTCAAGGACGGAGTGAATGGATCAAAGAATGAAGAGACAGGATTGGAATTGGGTGAAAGTGACTCGATAACTCGGTGAGATGAGAATTGCAGCTGCCACAGGCTCTCTACGAGCAATGAGATGAAGGTTCCAAGTAATGTTTCACACAAAGGGAATAAGTGATAGCTGTCACTTCGACAGGACACATCACTGATTAGTATATGAAACATCCGTAGTAGCAGCTTCACATGGCTGCACTATTGGCGAATATGTTGAATGAGAATGTCAAGCATAAAGGCATAAGCTTGGAGCATCTCAAGGACTGTTCACTTTCGAATGTCACACTTGCTGCGAGGCTTTGTGATACTGAAGGCCGTTGGTCTCGATACTTCGTGGGTATATGCGAGTTGAAAGCATTGCTTTTGCTGTGAGTGTGAATACCTGAACAATATGAAGGATAGTGAATTGACGTACATGTTACTAGAGCCTGAGGGGAAGAGCATACTCGAGATGAACAGGCGCACCGTTGGTCTCATAGTGCGGACTTGTGCATGAATACTCGATGAATCTTGATCTGCCAAGTTCCCCGAAATGCCTATACCAAAACGACCAGGAGTGGAAGTCAGTTACACGCTAGTCCACTTTCGCCATCCCTGTAAGCCATTGCTTCCCAAGCGATCGGCCCACTCTTTCTATCTACCATTGCACCACATATGCTCGTAGTACTCTTCAAGACCGACTCATACTACCAGCGAGATGAACAGCCGTACCTCACCTTGCAATTATGAATATGCTCTGCTGAGCGAGAGCCAAGAGTAGCCCTTCAACCACATCGCTGCAATCCATCATACAAATTTCGTCCTCAAGTCATGAGCAGACTGCACAAAGGAGCGCTACATTGTTGAGATCAGACCATATTTCTGATCACAGGTTTGAGCTTGATGTATAGAGCAAAAGAAATGTTTGCTTTCATCTTGAGGGTTACACCGAGCATCCTGTTCGAGCGGACAGAAAGAGCATAATCTGGAGATGGAGCTGCTTGTCATCAAAACCGTTCGAGTATTTCCGTGCGCAGCTGTTTCGTTACAATATGTGTCAATTTTATGAAAGATTGAGTTGAAAGTGATGCCCATCATCTATTTTTGGTATTCCTACTATCACCAGGAATGATGATCAAGCTGCATGGTACCACCATTTCTCGAATCTACATACCAAAGCAAACATCATCAGCACATATCAATATCGGGCTACAGCTCGAAAGACACAGATAACATCGTTATCGGCTTGATTTTTTCATATTGACGAGTTTTCCAAGATTCTACTCGCACAATTATCTACTATCCTCATAGTAGCCAGCGCAGTACCATTGACCACCAATTATACAATAAACCTCTACATTGATGGCGCCGGTGCATCGCCCGAGACCATGTCGCGTTGCTGGTGGACGTCGACGCTGTAATGATGAAGGTTTGATGCATTCCAGCTCACAGAGCTCAGGAGAGGATAAGATTACTAGGATGGCCGAGCAGCTAAGAAAAGACATGAGCACCCGATCAGACGCAAACCGCATGATCTCGTGATGTCGGTTGACGCGTTGCCTTACATGCCAGAGAACGCCGTGAAAAGTACGTATCAATCCTTTCATTTGAATGGTCAAGCATCGGGGAAAATCATGGTCAACATGGGCCTTTGGCGGAGGTGATGGATGTGATTCCAATGACTGTGTAATAGCTCACGGCCGCATTGATTCACTGTGTTGACGACATGTATATCGTGTCGCTCTCCGTTGACTTCACTTCCAGGGGCCCGCATAGTTTGGGCTCGACTCTCACAACTCCCTTCACATACTCCAATCAATTGCAACATTCTGCATGGCAGTCATCAAACATCTTCCACCTCACCGCCATCGCCATCGCCATGCAACGCTCCTCTCATGGCCCAACAACATTCCCCAGCGTCCTCGCTCTAGCACCCATATTCCACCGTCAGCTTGTCAATCACAACATGCAATCTCCAGGCGGCGCACGTGCCGCGCAAGAAGGTTTTTCGCAGGCTCCCACCCATCTAGAAGACACCAGTCCGGGCGAGTGTTCAGACCAGTCAATCGCATAACACGTCGTCCCACCCGCCAAGCTCATCGACAACCCATCTCTCAGAAAGGTCCAATGCACGTTCCATGCCCGCAAGCCGACGCCGCAAACACAATACCGAAGCCAAAAAGAGATAGTTCAGAAGGTACCCCTCTCCCACCCCCCAAAACCCCCTTCCCCAACGAACCAAAACTCCACACACCTAACCCCCCCACCCCAGACTCCTTCGACGCCGCCCTCCAAAAATACACCACCGCCTACGAAACCCGCCTCCACGCCCTCCGCAAATGGGTCAACCTCAAACACGCCGAACACCGCATCGACTTCGGCGTCAAACGCGAACTGAACGCCTACTTCGGAAAGCGCAAATTCGGCGACCGCCCGTCCGCAAAGCACCTCTCCAAATACGCCTGTCAGGCGCTGGAGCTGAGCGAGCATGACCTGGGCACTGATTTGGCGTGGGCGAGGGCGCGGACGTGGATGTTTGGGGAGAGGTGGGGGGAGGTTTTTGGGAAGATGATTGAGGGGAGGATGGGGGGGGAGGGGTATTGGGTTTGTGGGCCGGGGTATGTGGGGGAGGAGGATGTGGAGAGTTGGGCTGGGGGGACGGAGTATTGGGAGGGTGAGGGGGGGCGGGAGGGTGAGAAGGGGGATGGGGAGCAGGTTCACATGTGGGACGATGATGAAGCGAAGGGGCTTGGGGTGTTAGACAATATGGGAAATATTCCTCCGGACGACGATGGGAATCCTGAGCTGCAAGAGCCGATGGACGTCGATTTCGATCCGGGAAAGGAAAGGTAAGGTAAGGTAGCTGAATATATTTCGATGATGGGATTCCTCTGTACATTAATCGTAAGCTAGCTAGCTAGGTGCAGCATATATATGTGCATAAAGTACGGCATGCATTGCTGGAACTTCACCGTGGCAGCTATCGTATCCCTTGTCATCACGACGGAGTTCCAGCGTGCATACTCTCTCCTGGTGCTACCAGTAGAATCATACCACCAAACTCAACTAATTAAAATAGGTAGGTAGCCTTCGTATACCTATCTTCAACTTCCTGATTCAATTCATAGCAAAGACATTCATGACGCCGCAAGTACCTTTTATATAGAATACCGTTCGTACACGAGTTGATACGGACGGTATCATTTATCTGGTGGCAGGATCCTTGGTGGGAGGAGTCGAGTGTTCCTGTGGGGATTTTGGGGGTGGGTGGTTTTTATGTTGTTGTAGAGATGGGAAGGGGGATGGGAAGGGATGGGATGGGATGGTTGTGGTATCATTGTTACTAATACTAAGTAATGGAGGTGCGGTAGGTATGGGGACGTTGTGGAGGTACATTTGGTTGTTTGGTTGCTTGCAGCATTCTACACTCTGTTGCTCTGGTTTCAGATCGATTGTTTTATAATTGGATATGCATGTCAGCTAAACAAAATCCCAGTTCCGGTTCTTGCTTACTGATGATTTCATTATTAATTAGGTACGTAGCTTTTACGATGTGGGATTCGCCAGTACTTGATTGTGGTGATTAGTTGTGTATATAGCTCGTTCTTGTGGTGGTCAAATCTTTCTGGGATGCCGTTCTATCCTGCACTGGTGATTTAGGCCATATAGATCTGACGAGTTTATTTTGGAACGTACGTGGTACTTTATAGAAGGTATCAGACGGTCTAGGATCCGTTTTGAGCCGACGCTACGGGCGGGTATATAAGGTAGTTGGATGAGTATGGGTCTGCGGTACGGTTTTTGGCCTCTCGTTAGCCTCTTTTTGGGAGTCTGCAGTCCTGGAAAGCCTTGGGTAGGGTCATCCGGTCCGTCCGAAATTTTGCATTGAGATAGGTGACTTGTATGCTTATGAGTTCGCGTTCGAGCTCTACCGACAAAGAACGTTTGTTCTGATGCTATCTTGTGGGCCATCGTCTGCCAAACTTTGTAAGAACCTTTCCAGCTAGTCTCGGTAGATATTGCCGATGACCGAGCCGACCTGATCTCAAAATCGTAGCCGATGATCTTGCAATTAAGAAAATAAGAAACCGCCAACAAAGGTCGAACAGAGACAAGCACCGCAGCCTGTGAAGGCACGACAGAAGGGTTACAGCGAACGGAGCGTGTACGTCAGGCACCTCGTGCAGCAAGCATGAAACGCGAGACAGACTCACACCAAAGGAGTTTGCAGCAAACTAAGCTCACCAATCCACACGAATTGCGAGAGGCTGAATCTGTCAGTTTATTGCCGCGACGGACCTCTGCATTCCTTCGACACCCTCAGCGTACAAGCGCACGAAACATTTCAGCACATCGTTGGCATTGTCAAATGCATCAACCCCAATAGAGAAGAGAAGTCGTCGAAACCGGGCAAGGCGGACTTACTGATCCTCTTGGAGTTGCCAATGCACTCTCGAAGAAACCAATGTTAGTGGAACAATCAATGTCGCAGGAACTCCACGGCAGTCAGTCTCTATCATTAGAAGACCTGCTGCATATGCATTGTTGAAGGCCACGCGCTCTAGTGCTACGGTGCAACGTGGACCTTGCAGAGGAATCAGACACGGAAACTATCCCCGTAAAGTAGCAGCATCTCAACTGGTTCACCACATGCGAGCCGGACGAATTGTGTGACCGGTATCCAATCGTTGTTACCCAAGGCTCCCATCCTGTCCCAAGCCAAACCTTCTCAAATGCAAGTCCGATGCAGACATTACAGTCTGCATTACAGTCGCCACCGGCTCGAGATCTCACGCTGTCAGGATCTGCAAGCACGGACCGGTTCGAGATCCCGACTCAGTCCAGCCGAGTCTCAGATGCCTTCCCAAAAGGGAAGCAGCTCTTGAATCGTTCTTGCTTTGGACGTGCGAGCAAAGCCGAGACAGAACTCGCTTTTCGTGCGATACGTCTTATTCTGCCTACCTGCATCGAAATGCCCGAGGGGGTAAGACCTCTCTTCCTGTGCATTGATCATGCAACCCAGACGTGGTAGGCAGGGGTGCATCCAGGAAGGCAGTCCCAAATCCCCAATGCCGGGATTGGGACTCTGCTGGGCGCGTACCATGCATAAAGCCCCCATCGGGGGTGCTCTCCTGCATAATCAGTGATGGAGCAGCCGAAATTGCACTGAGTGACCCAGAAGTCGAGATAGGGAGGTTGACACATAGCTGCAATTGCACTTCGTATGCCCGCTATCGGTCGAAATTCATGGTCTGTGTGTCGATCCGGGGAAAAACAAGTCTTGATAGAGAGAGGTAAGGTAGGATTCTTGGAGGGGCATCGCCACGTTGTGGCTGGCTGAACGGGGATGCGGGGCGTCAGTGTAGCCAGCGGATCGTCGAGACATGATTGGCCGCGTGTTTCTGGGAAGTCGCCAAGGCGGGACCCGACAATCGATAGTGGCCTGCAAGCGTCATGCACGAGCGGAGCTTGGTACTGAAGCGGGATCACCAATGATGCGGCCTTCGATTGACGAGAGGCCCTGGATGACTCTCTGGTACACGCTGCAGCACATTGTTGATGCCGATATGACACTGAACCCTCGGCCGTTGAACGTGACACTTGATGCGACCTCTCTCACAACCTCGAAATCGCTGTATGCAGGAGATTGAACATTTCCGGTGCGAGCTCAAGGATTCGAGGCAAAGACGGTGGTAAAAAAGCTCGCTTATCCGAGCATTTCATTGGTCGGTCTTGCATGCAGGATATCAACATCCTGGTCAGATGTCGTCTCCTTTCCATCCCTCGACGAACCTCACCGTACAACCTCTGACGGAAACGCTAACTAAGAGCAGTGAGAGCAATAATATCGAGTCCTTCATGCCATCGTAACACTTGGATGATGGACCGAAGGACGACAGCAAGTGTTACATGACTCCTTGCCACCACATGATCGCCGTCTGGGGCTTCAAGGTGTGGATCCTCCGGTCCGCAATCCTGATAGACATCGTCCACCCTCATGAGCTCGCGTCCTGGGTGGGGCCCAAGATTGGATCACTTTGCCTGCGGCTTTCCCCGTGTGCCCGTGATCTAAAGGTTACAATGGACCAATGGTCAATTTCAGGACAGAACTCCAGGAGAAACCGAATACTTTCTCCGGAGGATTCCGTGGCCTTTCAGCAAGAGCACGAATGTCTCCGCATATATCATATGATTTAGGACGGAACCGTTCGGAGTCACCCTATTCACAAGTGACTGTCTAAGGTACCTATGCGAGAAGGAGATCGAAACACAAGTCAGCTTCTCCGCTTGACTTTGAGACGAGCCATGGTACGACTTCCGCCGTTCTCCGCGGTGCCTTGGCAGAGAGGCTCTGCATGCATTGACTGACTGCGAAACAACACCAACAATTGCTGCGTCCTTCGAGACAGATGATGCAGCAAGGGCAAGGGGGAAAAGATGATTTGAAGCATCGAATCTAACCATCCAGGTCGATCTCGATCCAGATCCAGGATGGGAAAAGCTTGCGAAGAGAAGAAAGCGAGAAGATTTGCGCACTAGAAAGTAGAAGGGAAATCTAGACCATTTCCCTTGCGCAAAAAGCAATCCTTGTCGATATCGACAACTAATCGCGCAAGGAAGTCGGGACTAATTGACTACTAGAACTAACAGATGCTTCTAACCCAATTCGAGATCCCCCACCACCGACCAGGCAGACGCGCCCCAACAACAACAACCGACAGCTCGTCCTTCAGCCTTCCTGCCCTGAATGTTGACATGCGGTAGCTTATGGAGAAGCTCTTGCATTCAAGATTCCGCTGTCACCATCATCGAAGGGTGTGGGTACTCCCAGTCTGGTCTAGCTGAAGACTCCAGAGTATGATTGTGACTGTGAATGGATACGAGCATGAAACTTTATATGACGGTTTCCTCCGTACCAAGGTTCCATGAACCCCATTGAAGTCCGTTTGGTGAGTGAATTACGATGGCCGGACAAAAAGGTCAAAACACAGTATACTATTACTGCTGCTTCACAGTGAACAACCATAGGACTGGATAGGATAGAATTTGCATTTGGGTTGTAAACATCATTGACTACTCCCGCAAGGCCCGTCGATGTCCTATCTGAAGTCTGATGGGACATTGGAAAGCGGTTAGCCTATTGGGTCCCTTGTCCCGCATAATATCACCTTGACCTTTCCTTCAACATGACCGAGACCCAAACGGTCCTTAGCCTGTTCATCTCTCGCGTCCCCTCCTAGTTGTATCCTTTCATCGCAATACCAAAATCCCAAAGCGTGTCTTTCAAGCGACCGACTGGGGCCAGAGCACCAGCAGTCGGGGGAAATACGACCTTGACCTACCCGTTGAATGGCGAAATACTGATTTGATATCTTGCATGAGCATTTGCTGGATCGGAAAGTCCATCATCTCCTTCCATCGCTTTTCCAAATTGAGCAGCGATAACAGAGCGGCCCAAGCCCCAAGAGCCCGCATCCAGCCTTCTGAGACCGCCTGCCGCACGCCCACCCTTAAAACTGGACAAAGGCATTTCCACTGGGAACGCGCCAAACCACCCCAGCTTCCTTTGACAGCTCTCCAACTGAACACCCTCTTACCTTGTACCTGACCTTCTCCCGGTATATTGGTCCATCATCCCTGTGGTCGCCCTCGTCGCTGCTCCTCTCCTGCTGCCGACTCCTGCGATCGTCCGCCCGCGATCGGCAATTGTCCCGAAAGCCTGGGCTTCGACCTGCTCTTCTCCACCCTTCCAGGCACATTGAGCTACAGGTGATCGGCATTGCAGTAACCGCTGCCACGAGGTCTTCGCAGCCGTACCTGCGCGACTGAATCTGGGAATCGAGTGCCTTCGAAGCTTGGATCGCTCTGCGACGACGTGATTCCTTCACCACTACCGAATCGGAGCTGTGTTGACGCCTCACAACACCTCAAGCCCCAACATACAATCTCCAGGGTAGCTTCGGACACGAAAACGACACTGGGCAAGAGTTGGAACATACAGAAAGATCGCTGGAAGTCACGGTGTTATCATCATACTACCACGGGGCTAGAGCGCGACTTGGTCAACAGCATCCATTCAACCCAAGCTTCGATTCCGCACAAGGAACGACAGCGAAAGTGTTGTAGCCGCGAGTTCCCATCTGCGAAGCAAATCACCTCAATCCTGGCTACCCTTCACGCACCTCCACCGTTCGACTACCTTCATCTTCCGCGCATCGATCATTTCAACTTCCGGGCTACTGACAGCTCTGCGCCTGTAAAGCCGCCCCCGGCTTCATCAGCCAGGTTGCCCCGTCTGGATCCGTATCAACAGCAGGCCAGTGCGCAGTACTGGCCTGGTGCAACCTCTTCGACGGAGCCCGGGCATACGTCAACGGCGCAAGCACTGAATACCCTACCCACACCCCCAACGGACGGCCCAGACTGCTTCAAAGCACCAGGCTTAGGTCTCAGGACAGAGTTTCCCAATCTGGCGACTGCAACCCTACAGCAGCCCGGTATGCCATCCAGCCTCGAGCATACCGGAGCATCCACCAGCTTGACCCAACGACGACCGGCCGCGAATAACCTGCCCAATTTCGAGCTCCCGGCCCCGTTCAATCAACAGTTTCAGCAAAAATTCGCTCTTCCACATCTCAATGCCACGCAACAGTCAACAAATGTGGGTGGAGGCAATCTCCTGACTCCTCCTTCAACGGTACCACCTGGCGACAGCTTGAGCCCGCTATCTTCCATCATTACTTCTGCCAACGCTACCCAAGGGATGTCGTCAAATTACAACTACGGATGGCCACCGTTAAACACTGGATTAACTCCACTGATGGGTACAGCTTCCGGAAACACGCCACAGCCGTGGCCCGGTGCGTTAAATCCAGTCAGGGGTCTCTTCTCGCCTTCACTCGCTGGCTCTCTTCCTCGCGCTGACTCCAACTCACCCACCGCAGGCGAAGCCTTGCCCCCCCAAACATACGATCTGAACTCCCTCCCACCATTACCGACGTCCCTATCGATGGCTGCTCCCAGCAACCTTCCGGCCACTGCCGCCCAGCAGCAAGCCACATTGCAAGCTTTCATGAACCAAAGTCAAAATCAGCAGATACAGACACCGGTGTCAGCCACAGCCACCCAACCTTCCCCATTACACGGGACAGACCCGTACGCCCAGCGACCCCAGTCGACGCCCGGCACGTTCTACAGCAATTCGCAACCATCATCGGCACAGCAAAGCTCCTTTCCACCCTTCCATACTCAGTCCTCTCCGATAGAGCAGAGCCCGATGAGCGCACCACCTCAAGGGTCAAGATTATCACCGATGAGCGCACAATCATCCACGTTCGCACCGTCGATCTCGCAGGGCAATTACTTCGGTCGATCGTCGTATGGTCCCTACCTGCCCGCTTTGAGTGCACCCGGACAGTTGCAAGGACCCATGATGTCCAACCTACATAACCCGGCCAATTCGATGGGTATGATGGGGATACAGGGTCACGGTCTCCCAGGTGGTGTAATGCCTAGCTACAACAGTGGACATGCGGCACAATTGCAGCAGCAAATGTACGGAACTCAGCAACAGACGCCTCATAACGAGCGGCCATTCAAGTGCGATCAATGCCCGCAAAGCTTCAACCGCAATCACGACCTGAAGAGGCATAAGCGGATACATCTAGCAGTGAAGCCGTTCCCTTGTGGGTATTGCGATAAAAGTTTCTCGCGGAAGGACGCTCTCAAGGTATGGATCTTCAATCATATAGTCCAAACATGGCCACTGACTGGCTTCTAGAGGCACATCCTCGTCAAAGGTTGCGGCAAAGGGCCATCGTCTGCATCCACCCGAGACGGGGACGAGACCCCAGACCTCCAGCCAAAAGACGACGATGACGACGACATCATTTCTCCCATCATCGGCAACAATCTAGGAGTGTAGATCATCCTTATCCTATTATATAATTTTCTTCCTTTCGCTGTGGGTATGTAATCAAACGATCCCCACGGCGCTGTCTACGAATACAACGACGATAATCGATAATCCGGGTATCCGCTCGCTCACAGAGCGTGGGGAGGAGGAAGAGGAGGAGGAGGAGGAATGGTTGGGGCCAAAAGAGACGGGTGGTATTGCTCGTCTATCAAGCAGGGAGTTCGCTGTGGTATGGATGGAAATGGGTTCTCTTTTCTTTTTTTTGGGACAGCTTCGTTCATGTGGTTTCTTCGTTAGATATCCCGGTGGGCGTTGTTTTTTGTTTTTCTTGGAAAGTGTGTTAGCGTGCTAGCATGGGCTTTGTTCTGTAGGTGGTTTGGTGGACGAGCTGGTGCTCTTGCGTAGGGGGTGATTGAAAAGCAGGATGCGGTTGTTTTTTGTATAATGAGCACAGGATGGATGAGATGCTGGCCTGCTGTTATTATTCACTCGCATAATATCATATCAGCCTGTTTGCATACATTGAGATGCGATAGCAGATGGCTTTGCATAATTACTCAACTACAAATAAATGATTCTAGAGACATACAGCCTGGAGACACAAACAGACACAAACAGCCTAGAGCAAAGACTCTGGTTCGGTGTAACATAAGTAGGTAGCCAATCGAATCGTCGCTTATATACGTAGTCAGCCCAGCAGGGATCCACAACCGTTTTCTCCGCTTGGCGGCGAGCTTCTCTTTCTCCATCCTTCAATAGTGGTAGGTATCAATACAAGGTTCCTATCGCCGACACTGGGCTCTACCAGGTTTGGTCAAGGCTTGAATGCGGCGTCCTCTTCTGCGCGATGGAGACCCTTCGAAAGGATTGTGTGTCCAGGAGGAGATGGGTATGAGAGAGGAATAGGTTGTTGGAGGTAAGTGGGCTTTGTATGGAGTATACTGAATACGAGGGACGGGATGCGAGATGGAGGGGGAAATGTGAGGTGAGATAGGTTTTTATGGTTGGGTTTTAGGGGAGGGATGGGGAGGATGGGAGGGAAGATGGGTATGGTATGGGTTCATGCTCAATCGGCTTCTCGGATAAGCTGACATGGCATTTTCCGCAGGTCGACAAGGTAGTGTGAGTTCGTGAGGAGATAGGTATGGGATGGAGGTGGAGATAGAGTGAGGGACGAGAGGAAGGACGGCTTTTTGCTGTATAGACTTCTCGAAAACGCTGATATGGCATTCTCCGCAGCTGAAGACATCATTGCGAGATGGAGGCGGAAATTGTGTTGGTTCGCAATGCAATTGGAGACCGAGTATTCTATAGAGGAGGGGACGAGGAGTATGCTTGGCTTGAGTGAAAAGAGTTGACAAATTGTCTTTACAACCATGGCTTTATGCTGCATCGCCATATCGGATACGGTAAGTCACGGGTTTGCGCGATCTGTCGCGCTGTAAGGAAGTAAAGGAAGGACCCCTGGTGTTTGTTTGGCGTCTACATCTCCTAGCGGCTTTCATCACCATGCAGTGATTTAGCACATTCCTTACCACGCACCAGGGCATTCCATTCTTGTCATTCATTCGCTGAAGCTTTCGATCTGCCACGATTGCCGAGCCTTTACTTTCCCTGGATCTCTTAATGTTGCGTGGTGTTGAAAGGTTTGAATCTCGAAAAATTCAAGAGTAGCCGGATCGCTTTTCTGGAAGGCGCGACCAAGACCAATATTTCATATGCTATCGTCAGAACAGCACGAGGACTATCACGCCCTCTGGCCTGGCAGCACCTTTCTCGGCATCTCCGTCTTTCGCATATGCTAGCAGGACGATTCCTAGGTCTTATACGTCGCTCTTTGACAGCTCAACCTTGCAGCTCAATATCGCATCTTTGCTCCTTCTCAGCTTTCACAAGCTTCTCCACCGCACTGAGCTTGCGCCGTCTAGGCTCTCTCCGTCATTGCAATCATATCTTCTCCACTCAGGGAGCATCCCGGCGAGGTAGTCTCGGCATTGGATACATTGAACAACATATACGCATCATATGCCCTAGAACCTGCTAACCACCCTCCATTGCCCAACGTGGTAGCCATGGAGCCACCTCCGCGTCCAGCACAAGCGCACACACGGCGCCGCCACCCTCTCGGCGATGCCACCAGCTGGGTCAACAAACAGTCTTCAACACCACAGGCAAGTTCAGACCCATACAAATTATCACCACCAAACCTTCCACACCACGGCTCCCTCGCCCCAGGAGGCAACCTACAGGTTCGAAATAACCCGAGCTCCCCTGCTCCCCAAGCGGAAGACAAACGCATATCTGCTATCTCTAGTGAAGACAATCGCAACTCGAATCGAGATTCTCAGGTGTCAAGTACGTCTACAAATGCGTCGGGAAAGTCGAGACGAAAGACGCATGTGGGACCATGGCGGCTGGGAAAGACAATCGGTAAAGGCTCTTCAGGGAGAGTAAGGAAAGCGAGACATGCTATCACTGGTAAAGATGCTGCGATCAAAATCGTCAGCAAGAAGTCGGCAGAGATGCTGCGGAGTACTAGCTTAGCTGTTATGGATACGATGGTGCGGAAGGAGGGGAAAAGGATGATTCCATTTGGTATAGAGAGAGAGGTTGTCATCATGAAATTAATTGAGCATCCAAATATCATCAGTCTGTTAGATGTTTGGGAGAATCGAGGCGAGCTGTAGGTCCCACAATCTTCAGTATGAGGTACTGCTTTCAACTGACATGGGTTTCGCAGATACCTCGTACTGGAGTATGTCGAAGGTGGGGAGCTTTTCGAACACATAATCGCCAACGGCAGGCTTCCAGAACCAGAAGCCGTGCGCATCTTCCGCCAATTGATCGCTGGCCTTTCGTATTGTCACCGCTTCAACATCTGCCACCGAGACCTAAAGCCCGAGAACATCCTCATGGATGGCAATCGCAACATTAAGATCGTGGACTTCGGCATGGCTGCGCTGCAACCGGCGAACAAATGGCTGACGACTTCTTGTGGCAGTCCTCATTATGCATCCCCAGAAGTTATTAAGGCGGAGCAATATCGCGGAGATAAAGCCGATATCTGGTCTTGTGGGGTTATTCTCTTCGCTATGCTGACCGGCAGTCTACCATTCGATGGCACTGGCGACTGGCGCGAGGTCATCAATGCTGTACTAGAGGGCGAGTATAGCTTCCCACCAGGACTTTCTCCACAGGCCGAAGATCTAATATTTAGGATGCTGCAGCGAAATCCAAAAGAACGCATCCCTATCAGATACATGTGGCAACATCCTTTGATTAAGCGATACGAGTATCTTGATTGCAAGGATAATGATGGACAGTCTTATATCGGTCCTGCTCCACCTCTGACTATCAATGATTGCGGCACACCTATCAAACATCGAAGCGATATCGATGGAGAGCTTCTCAGGAATTTGCAGAATCTATGGCACGGGGTGACTGAGGACGAGCTAGCTCAGAGGCTGCTGGATGATATGTTAGTTCTCTTTTCAAGAGCCATTTGAGCACAGTACTGATGACCCCTCTTCTAGACCCAATCATGAGAAAGTTCTCTATACAAAGTTGTTGCGTTTCCGAGAAGAGCAATTGGAAAACTACGAAGGTCCCCCAATGGATTATTCAATCAGCGACTATCATCACAACCCACCGCAAGTACCACCACCACCTCTAGTGCTTCAACATTCCGCTACTCGGGCATCCTTGCAAGCGTCACGCGCGAACAAGAGGCAGTCGCAGTACTCACTCCTGGATCCCAACATGCCTCCACCGAGGAGCAGTATGAGCCAAAGCATTCACAGACACTCAAGCGTTGCTGAAACAGAAGGGAGCTATGATCCTTATCGACGTTCCCGAACACAAATTGCAAAGGCTCCAGCCGACCACATGAGAGTCACCGTTCTACGGGGTGCTTCTCAGCAAACCGGCAGGAACCCTTCGACACGTGTCCCAAGCAAAGCATCTTCCAGGGGAAACACCTCAATCACCAGAGCGCAGAACGCGAACGACGTCTACAGTATCGCCAGCTCCCCACCCTCAACGAAAATGCACAGCGCCGGTACTTCTCAACTCCAGCGACTAAAGGTCGATCGAGGTATATCAAGAGGCAGCTCTAGGCTTACCATGGCTTCAAGGCGCTCTACTGTCAGTGCATCTTCCGTAGTTGTGAGTCGGAAGTCGACGAGTTACAAACGCAACGTCAGCTTCGTACATAACCGAAAGCGTTCCTTCAGTGGTCGTCATCCCCAGCTTCGAAGTCAAGACCCACGTCCTTCGCCATTCACTCTGCAAGAAAGGTTCTACAAAGACCAAGCTCGAGCTCAGCCTGAAGATCTACAACAAGACCAGGGAGAGGATAAACCATTACCGACCTCACCCACGGTCTCTAGGTTTTCCTTGCGAGAAACACCGGACCCCGAGAATATGCCTATCCCTCGCTCGCGGAAAGTTGTCGTCGAGAAACCGGGCCAATCTGCCACGATACAGCCCAGGATCCGGAGTAATTACTTCAAAGACGATGCGAGGAAGGTCAGCACTGAGATAGAGAAGATGTGTGACGAAGCTTTCAATCGACCGTCTCAAAGCTCGAATCTTACAACTCCGAGAACTACAAACACGCGAAATAGGGATTCCACCAATACCTACGAAACTGTCCAGTCGTCAACAACTTCTTTTTCAGTACACGAGGATCCTGTACCGGTGTCTGTCACACGTCATAACAAGGCAAGAGAGATCACTCTGAGCTACCAGCAGCGCCCGCTGCCAAAGCCACCTGCTATCGAGCGGCAGATGGACTCCGAGCGTCTGGGTTCGTACACTCAGCGGGAACTTGCAAAAACCAGGGACCTACTGAAGAAGCGCGCCGCCGAAGCTGATATGTCGCCGGGATATCTGGACGAAGTCATTGCTCATCTAGATCGTCTGATGCAACCAAGCGCCATCCGGATCACCGACGAGGAGCGACGTGCGGTCTCGACCCCTGATCCAAATTCTGGCATTCAAAGAATAGACACCTTCGAGCAGATCATGGAGAAAGCCAAAGCTGGCTATCGATCAGCATCCGAACCAACCAGCAAACAAAAATCCGAGAGAGGAGCGACTGTAAGACTCGTTAATAGCCCCAGTGGACTCAAGCCTGTTTCCCCAGTGAAGCCGCTAACGATACGCAAGAAGAGCCAGTCGTCGACACCCTCTGGAGGAGGATCACCTCGACAGATCACTCCAACGGAACGTCTGGTGACAACCGAAGAATTATATCGTCAAGCGGAGGAGCGCCGCTCTGCAGGCCTTGCCTTGATCAACAACCCCAGTCTCGGCCCGATCGAAGAGAACGATGATAAGGAGAACTTTGACCCTGCAAATCGTAATCGAATCGGCCAGCTTGGCGAACCTAAGAGACGGGGGTGGTTCCGTCGCCAGCCACTGCCTCCTATCAAGGAAGCAAGAACGACACTAGATGAGGATGCAGTCCAAGATCTAGGTACTATCAAGCGTAGGAGTGGTGCACCAAGCGACGAGTCCCAGGCCAGCGATCCAAAGAAAACTGGCAAAGGTCTCTTCAGGAAGATTCTCGCTGTCGCTGGGAAGCGTAGCAATAAGGATGCTCGATTGAACCTTGGTGGTGACTACGATCTCGATGATGGCAACAGTGTCGCCACAGAAGAAGACACCTGGGTCTACAACCCCGCCCAAGCCTTCATGAGTGGTGGCCTTCAAGATTCGAGCCACGCCAGCTTCGTGAATCGCGGCAGCAAGATCAGCAGAGACGACAAGCTGATGCCACCGTCGACTGTCCCAAGAGTCATCCAGCCACAGCATCAGAATTGGCTTGCCCGGTTCTTACGAATCAGACCGGCTGTCGACGTCATGTGCTTTCATGTCTCCAAGGTGAAAGCTCGAAAGGAGGTCGCGAACGTTTTCAGAGAGTGGAGGAAGTATGGGATGAGGGACATTGTGGTTGACAAGGCGGCTGGGAGGATCTGGGCGAGGGTTGATGTGAAGAATTGTATGTTACCTTTTTTTTCCGACCCTCCTTTGTCATTATCAAGATAACTCCATTTTGGCGAAATGGGTTTGCCGCGCACGGACTAACTCTTCCGTGCAGCTCTCCACATACCCTCCCTCTCCCTCGCCGCCGAATTCCACACTATCCTCCACCGCGGCCGCCGCGCCAACCTAGCCATCGCACGCTTCACGCAAGAGAAAGGTGCCAAATCCTCCTTTGAGCGAGTCTTTGAAGCTCTGGAGCGAGTGCTCCGAGAGAGGGGTTTGGTTGTGGAGGATAGGAAGGTGGTGAGGAGCATGAGGAAAGGTGCTGGTATGTGATGTGATGGGCTTTTGAAGTCCATCGATACTGGCAAGTCGGGTATGGGACTCTGTGCAGTCTGTTCATAATAGCGTTTGTGATACCGATATCCCAGGGGAGGCTGTACCGTCTTTTTTTTCCTTTTCTTTTTTGTGAGATAGGAATAGTGCGCTGCTGTATAGAGAGGGCACCACGTGGATAGGTGGATTCCGGTTGGTTGATGCTGCGGTTGGGGAGGTGCGGGCCGTTTGGTTGTAGGAGGAGTGGCTTAATGGTACATAGCGGATTAAATACAGCATCAACCATCGGCCTTTCTGTCGTATATTCCACCAAAAAAAACGAACGCATGTAGACCCCCTCCCCTTTTTCCCCAATCGAAGCGTTGCGTAGGATTATCTGGGTAAATATAAATCTAGAATCCTCTCTATCTACTATACCTTACCTCTATAAATCAAGCTTACTAGGTCTCTTCTATATCTTGTGGAGATGGATGGATGGCAGTGTGTTTGGGATCTATTTATTTGTTTATGTATGTGTATATGTGTGTTGTATGTGTGTTGTATCTACGTGGAATAACTTGGCTTGATTTGATGGGGTATTATGTACAGAGTGAGGAAAAGATGGAGGGAGGGAAGAATGAAGTAAGAAGGGAAGACGGGAGGGAAGAAGGGATGAAAGAGCGGACCTAACTATTAGAGTTCTAAGAATCTTATATACCCTACCTAATTCCATTTCTTTTCTTTTCTTTGATATGATATAAAATAATATAGTACTTTACTTTAGATTATAAGCCAGTCTCTTTTCTATTTTATATATATTATATACTCTCTACACTTTTATAATAGTAGTTAGGAATAGGGTATAGGAATAGGGTATAGGAATAGCGTATAGGGTTTATTAGGTAGTTATAAGGTGGTTATAAGGGGGTTATCTAACTAGTTAATTAATTAGGATAGGATAGGATTAGATAGAGTTAAGAGTAGGGGGTTTATAGAGATAGTAATAGTAATAGTAATAGTAATAGTAATATTAATAGTAGTAGTAATAGTAATAGTAATAGTAATATTAATATTAAGAGCGGCGGGTTTATTCTATAAGCTTTAGAGTATTCTATATTGTACGGAGGGTAGATATAGGATAGGATGCTTACCTATTACTAGTTCATACTTCCTATAAGCCTTCTGAAATCTAAAATCTATACCCAGATCTATATCCATAGCCAACCCAAAAAACCAGAACAAAAACCAGAATAAAAACCATCCAACCACCCATCACAATCCCAAATCTAATTCCAACCTCCCTCCCTTCTATCCCCTTCTTTCCCAAACACACATCTAGCAAATCCATCCCCCGAACGAAACCTCAAGTTATTAATTCTCTCTTACTTAGCTCTTTTTCCCATTCCATCCTATCCCCATCCTCTCCTATGCTGTGCTCTCCTATCCTCTCTGCAAAACATGATGAAGTATAATAGGTACCTACGGTAAATATCGCTATATCAACATGGCTGCGACTTGTAGAGGATTTGGGAGATGAGATGGGAGATGAGATGGGGGATGGGAGATGGGAGATGGGAGATGGGAGATGGGAGATGGGAGATGGGATATATGTCATAAGGAGAGGGTTTTCGGTACTGGGTGCGTATATGTAGATATGCTCGTCATTGATCTCTTCCGGTTCTAATGCAATCTATCGTAGGTAGGCGACGTGCCTGTGCTTCACTATACTATACATATCGTACAGAGAGTCCCCCTCCATACCACAAGTGGTGGATTGAATGTGCCAAAGAGGTGGAAGGATCGACTCGCTATTCTATTTGATTTCATCAGCGGTCGGCAGGTCGATGGCACGATAGAGGAGTATCAACGCTGAGTGACTTTCGCCTGGGAAGGTTGTTAATCATTGTTATAATAAAAGCAGGGAGTCGAAATAAGACTCACCACCACCACTCAACCCCTCAATCTTCTCCGCCTCCACCTCACTGACTCTGTCGTCGTTGAACCACCACCATTTCCCATCCTCCTCCTTCCGCTTCCCCGTCGCCTTGTCCAGCGGCCCTTGCTTCTTGACATACGAAGTGTAATGCCCGCTGTCAGCGCTGGCGCCCTGATGCGTCACCACGCCCCGCAGCTCATACAGTCCGGATTTGTTGGAGCCCTCGTCCGCTGCCAAGTCAGGGTCTATGAGCGCGAAGAGCTCCCGCTTGCCGGCGAGGATTTGCTCCGCTTGTTCGGTTTCGAATTCGGCATCGGTTTTGTAGACGGCGTCGGCCATTGCTGTGTCTGCGCCCTTTTTGGCTGTGGTCTTGTCTTTGGCTGGGGGTTTGTCGTCAGGCTGGGCGACACCTTTCTGTGCGTCGGCGGCACGGTCTTCCTCTTGCTTGTGGGCGACCTTTTGACGCTTGCGGGCGCGGACTACATCTTCTTCGTCTTTGCGCACCTCGCGAACTTTGTCACGCACAGGCACGAGCTGTTTCCTTAGAGTCTCCGTACAAAATTCGACAATGTCAAGCTCCGGTGGGAATGTGACCTTTTTCATGATCTTGGTCTTCTTGCGGATATCCTTTCTCCAGAAGAAACGGACGAAGTGGACGGTGAGGTATTTTGGTAGTCGGGTTATGCGAGAAGTCTTGGTGTATGTAGCGTCACGGCCAAGGGTAGGCGAATTCTTTTCGATTTGCTCTTCCAGTCCTTTCAGGATACCATCGCGAAGGTGGCTAGTCTCTTTTTCGATATGGCAGTCTAGCTTCAAAAAGACGTCTGAACTCTCGACCGGCTCTTCACCTGCGTCCCTCGCTTCGACTTCATCGCAGATGAGTGTCGAGGAAGTGCGGCCAGCAAGATATTTATCTATGAATGAAATTTCTTCCGGTTGAGTTGACTTTGACGCGGACGTGCTAGAGTCGGCAGAAGTGGTGTCCCTGATTTTCAGCTTTGACCGCAGTTGAGATATAATCTGCGACCAAGCCTCCTCCGCATCTTGTTGAGCATAGCCGCCATTCTTCGCCTTCTCTGCGAACTGAGGAAATGTAGTGTGTAAGGCGTTCAGAAATATCAGCGGCGGGAAACCCTCCTGTGTCTCGGACATTTGCTTGTAAAGATCTCGGAGTGAGGCTGTGATGTCCGCGGATGCCCCACTGGCTGCTGGAAGGCCAAACTGACTCAGATCGATGCCCCGAGACGAGCCGGCATCGCTACCGGTGTACTTCAGCAGCTGCTCTTGCAGTTCTGGTACGGCACGTAGTGTCTGTAGTGTAGAGTTCATGTAGCAAGTGTTCCCCAGATTTTGCAGCCCAGCAGGCGTGGCCCCTTCAAGCGTAGCGGCTTCTGCGTCGGTCATGTCTTCCCTGAACTTCATCTTCTCTTTGGGTCTCTCGAGGACAGCTCCTCCACCTTCTGCAGGCGTACCCATCATCATGAACGTTTGCCCAGGCTTTGCCCCGAGCTTCGAGAGCTCAGTGTCATCCTTGAGCTGGCCACCTTTGACTAAGATCTTCTGACGCTCTGGCTCAACACCCGTGAGGGAATAAAGTTGATATTTGAAAGTTTCACCTGTAGAGGTAGGATCAAACTCAACCTCGTGCTTCTTGCCCTGGTGTTTGACAAAGACTGTAGTTGTCAGCTTGCGTAAGATAATGGGGATGAGGGATAAGGGTTTTACCTTGTATCGCAGACATGGTTGTGAATCGTTCTAATAGTGGTCGGAATTAAGTGGCTATATAAAAGATAAGTTGTGAGAGATATGGCGTGTATGGGATGCCCAGACCCGCCTGCCGTATTTTCTTCTTCATTTTTTCTAGAAGGCTTGGCACTGAATGTTGATAATCCCCGCCTCCCTTTCGTATTTACATGCTGACGTTACAGTGCAAGTACCAGTCATATTAGTCGACAAAACCTAAGTAGTTCCAGCAGCGTTGAAGCTATACGCATATATACTCTCAGCCGCACACCACACTCGTTCTACAGGAACGGCGGAGTCGCTACATACCTCACTTACTCCTCTAGCTCTCGTTCTTCCCCCATCAAGTACGTCAAAACGTACCGCTGAGGAGACTGCTGATGGGGTCATCGCAGCAAGGCACACACCATGAACAATAGGAAAGCATGAATGGTCTAGCAACTGAAGGACGTCAATCATATTAGACGTCCAAATAGCTAAACATATGAATGAATGACAATGCAACCGGGACGTGACAGAGACAGGCTGTCAATCGTGATATGAGAATGATAAACCAAGCAAACATGACACCAAACATGCACATGACTTAATGGGAGACACGCTGACTGTTTATCGTAGACGCACAGAGGACTGGCAATGGAAGTAGAGGCCGCGATCCCCCCCGGGGCGACGTTGTAAGACTATATGGCATAACGCAGGAGTAAGTAATTGGTGTATGTAAGTCTATATAGCATCGATATCGATAGGTTAGGGTGTTATCGACTAGAATGAATGTCAAACTTGCATAGGTATTGTATTCTATGGAAATAAATACAATATTGAAACCAATGTTCAGTGCCAAGCTTTCCCAACGGTCTTGCACACGCCGAATGGAACGCTCCAGCGTCTGATTGTTGAAGCCGGACATTCGATACCTGACGTCCCTGTCAATTCTCCACTAAAGTATCAAGTCGTATCTAATGGAAAGTGGGCTGCAGAAGGGCTGACCTGCATGACCCATCTCTAAGGGCTAACACCCTGTCTTCTCTCCGCATAGGCAATGGTTGGACAAGTCCCCTACATCGATCTCTATCTACCCAGCTAATGCAATGCCCCAGTCTCAGTCTCTGCGGCCTTACCTCCTGTGTGTCCGCTCCTCACTGACCGCCGCCCTGTCCCTGTCAAACTTCGCATCACAGACATCAGAACGACACAACGTTCCAGAGATCGAGGCCGCCAGCTCCCCAGAAGTTCTCCTCAACCCACTCACTGTCTCCCGCAACGAAAACGAGAAGGTCTTTATAGAGCCGAGCGTCAACAGCGTACGGGTCAGCATAAGGATCAAGCAAGCGGACGAGATAGAGAACATACTCGTGCACAAGTTCACAAGATTTTTGACGCAGAGAGCTGAAGCATTCTTTATTCTCCGGAGGAAACCTGTGAAGGTATGTCAAAGTCTATGCAATATAACGCAGACTGAAGGTCACTCAAATCTGTCAACAGGGCTACGACATTTCTTTCCTGATCACGAACACCCATACGGAAGAGATGCTAAAGCATAAGTTGGTGGACTTCATTATACAGTTCATGGAGGAGGTTGACAAAGAAATTTCGGAGATGAAACTATTCGTAGGTCGACCAGCATCTAGCGCGTCTCAAGACTCATATCAAATGCTTCTCGCCATTGGTATCCGGTAAGCTGACCGTAAATCTAGCTGAACGCACGAGCGAGATTCGTCGCAGAGTCGTTTCTGACTCCGGTTTGTTTCCGCTCTCATATTCACATGGGTGTAGCTAATGGATTGCCATAGTTCGACTAGCATTCCTATTGTGTATAGACAACCACTTGTCATAGGCTACAATGAGACCAAGAGCAGACTGCAAGCCCACCAGCCTCGAGGCACTGGATGCTGGGGATGAAGTCCTGGATCCAATTGCCCAATCGAGGCGTCTTACCAAGCACACTTCACTAGTAGTCCACATCACAGCACTAGCCATGCTAATGTCTTTCTAGGCCGTTGACTCTTCGATCAACGAGCCCTCGGATAAACGTTCGGACGCTTAGAATATTGGCTCGAAAACGCAAGATTTCTTGCTGATTCTTCTAGTCGATACTTGTGAAGTCCTATCGTCAGTCGTGCCAATGAGCTTGCCAGGATCTTTCTGCACTGGCGCTCTCTTGTCTGCTATTCTTGCCTCGCATTGCCTTGATATTGCCTGCCTTATGACCCAATCGTTTCTCCCATCACAGTACTGTGATGTTCGTTCATTCCCAGAAATTCCCAGTCTCTCTCACATACATCAGTGCTTGTAGGCCTGCCGTCGTCCGAGTCTTGACATCGTTAGCGGCGTTGAGACTTCGAAGGATTGAAGAAGAACAACCTCAAAACGTACAGTGCCTTCTGTTTGATCTCGTCCTTCACAGCCTGAGCTTCCATACCATGGTGTCATGACCTCGCTATTGAAAGTGGTGAGGAACAAAGCAATAAATGTGAAAAATATTTACCAGGACCTCTCCAACATATGCCGGCCATTGTACGTTGGTGAGAATACAACAACAATGGGACGCCTGCCAGGACAACAGCTGGTACACGCCAAGTGGGATGTTACCACGCGATGAGAGGAAGATATCTAATCTTCATTCACCATCCCTTCCTTGCATGGTTTTTCGGCACCTCTAGGACGTTGGGCCTGTGGGCGGAGGAAGCAGAGGGCAAGCCCCAACGTGCACTAAAAAATGATAACCTTGATACTGGGTGACTGGGGACCTCAGCAGTTGTGATGGTAATCTTGGGCCACGGACAGTATTTGATTCCGGTGTTCCACACACAACAGCTCGGACTGCCAGCCATACCGAAAATGGAATATGGTAGAGCTTGACGAAATTCCTACTCGTTGAAGCTCAATGTAGCATGGGAATAAATATTTTGCCAGAGCGGTGATCCGCGATACATGCGAAATAGCCTCCAGCTCAGCTCACCGAGGATATGTACTGTTGCCATATCATGGGAAAGGCTGCCATTTCAAATTCTGAAGGGGTTCAGTAAGTTAAGATTAGCGTTGTTTACCAAGTGAAGCCATACACACTCTGACCCTTTCAACACTCCTCAGCATCCAATTCAACGCGACCATATCGCACCCTTAATCTCCGTAACGGCGCCCGTCGCGCGGAGTCAAAGCTGGTGATAGCTCAGTGTGTCTTACCGGCATAACTGCAACAGCCGGTCAAGTTCAGCAGTTCGTGCGCCCGAGTGAGGTTTCGCAGCCCGCTATGTTGTCTATGTGAGTACGAAATCTACAATCTGCCCTCTATGGGTTTTCACTCGCTGGTCATGATATGTACATACCTCTCCAGTGGCCCCCTCCCTCTGGCTTAAAGGATTGTCCTTGGAGTCCCTGTGGCATCTGCGTACACACCCCTTACTGCCCACATCAAGGCTCGACAAAGAAGGTCGCTAATTGGCATCGAAGTTTGTAGCCCATAAGATCATCTTGTGCGTAGTACTTCAATGCAGTGCTTTGGGTAAGCTTTGGCCTTGCCCGTCCCTCTGGAAGCGATGAGATTCAACCAGTCACGTTTGCCTCCACGATTGGTGAAGACGTACTTCAATGCTGACCTGAGATTACCAGATGTGCTATCATTACCGTTCCTCGCATGTGTCCGGTCACATAAGTACGGAAATTACTTAGATAGTCGTCAATCTTATTATTTTCAGCACGGCAAGCTCAGTCTACGAGGGCTAGATCTGGATCTTGTTGCGGCGTCCAGTACCACGACTTGCAATGGAGCATCATACCATAGTGAACAGTAGGGCGCCTCGTTCACGTAGAAGGAAGACAAGGTCTAAAGAGAAAGACTCTACAGGACTCGCCGAAGACGCAAATTCACCTCCTTCTGCTTCACCTCCTGCCCCTTCCCCACCTGCTGCTCCACTTTCTGGACAAGAGCCTCTGCCATCAAATGCTAGTTCACTTACAAATTTCGAAGGTCACAAGCCTTTCTGGGAGCCTGATTATCCCTCACAGCGTTTCCGTCCTGGAAAACCGGGAGCTGGTGATCTTCGCTATTCACCACCACCACAACTCTTCTCGCCACCGATTTCTCCAAATGAGCTACATCTTCAACACATCACTGCGGGACACGCCACTACGGCCGTGCTGTCCGTCAATGTGAAGGTAAAACATGTGCCTACCACCTCCAACACTCACTGACTCCTGAGATCCTAGACCATGGCTTCCTCACCAGACTCCGACGAGGGGTTGAAGCCGTCCGCTTTCGTCCCAGTCTACAAAGGACTCACTTTTACCCCTCGATCAGACCTCACAGCGTATGCAGCATTCGCCGATCGCTCCAAGTTGCAAGACGCTTCCGCTGGAGGCGTTTATACCATAATGAATGTCGCTGAAGCCGAAAGTGATGCTGCAAAGAAAACGTATGCTGCAGATAATGGCCTAGAACCTGCAACAGATGCAATGACTCGGACAATGTCTAAGCAAAGTGAAGGCAAGGAGAGCCATCTTAGCTCAGAGGCTGAGATTCACCCCTGTGAAGGCGTACCTGTGAGCACTTTCGATGGCGACGTCCCTACAATGAGCGAGCATCAAGTCAAGTCTTTCGAAGAGCTTGAGACCGAGAGGGGAATCAGGGAATGGAATAACACTGTATTTGACGAACGATGGCTTGATCCCACTCCACCGATTTTCAAGCAGCCAGATGATCGTTGGCAAGCTACTATACCAGGCTTTATCACCGGCAAGCAAATTGAGCAAACTTCTTCGAAGCATCACAGTCATATATCGTTCCTTCGAGACTTAGAAGAGACAAGGAAGAAGATGGATCTTCCTGCACATTTCAGACCAGACCCACTCATCTGGGCAGTAAATAACAGGGCTCCCACACCGGAGAGGATCGTCCTCGAAGAGCACCTTGCTCACGAGTAAGTAAAATATATCCTCAGGGTGATAGATCATGCTAGATGTTAACAATCCTGACAGACTTGTCCCCGAGCCACTGTGGCTTGGTAGACTGCATAAGGTTGTCTGCGAACTCGAGGGTGGCATGGGCGAGCTCCCTCGTGGCATAACCGAACGCCCAGCTGTCATACGTCGATACTTCTATAACCGAGTTTTCTTGGAAGGATGGGAATGGGTGGGCTCAGACGAGCAGAAATTGACTAAGAGCGGAGGACGCATCCGTAGCGTGGGTGCAGTACGTGATCACGCGCTCAAAGACATTGAGGATCTTGTCTCATTCATGACTGCCCCTGTGGGACATGGCATTCGCAAGGTCACGTTTCCGCGTACACCAGAGGCAGCAGTTATGATGAAAGAAGATCCATTCGGTGGCAATTCAGCTGATCCCCGAGAGGAACACTTCATGCGTCGATTCAGACGCATAGGTGGTTATGCAGACTTCACGTCCCTTGGGGGATTTGAGGGGCGCAATGCAATGGCCGAGGCAATGGGTATTCAACCTACCGGTCATACAGACTCTATCCCGGACGTACACACCCAGCCTCGGAGTCCAGCTTCGACTGCCATGGCTCAACATGAAATTGGTCAGAATCTTGCCTCCGATGAGACTGGTAGGGTTGGTCAAATGGGGGCACAGAAGCATACTCCTGCGCCGAACCGAAGTCAGCCTTCTGGTTCGAGAGGCTCGTCGGATCCAAAGGATCGAAAATCATATCTTCCAGGGATCCATGCTTCTAGTACGCCACTGGCAGGAAATGAAAGCAGTGGCGCTAGCGGATTAGATGGCAGAATACTTAGGGAAGAGCACCCGGCCGGCCACAACAATGAAGTTAAAATCACAGCCGTTACAACTGGCATTCCATCGCTCGGAAAAAACGAACATGATAAACGTCGCGCTGCTAGCGAGCATCCCTCGTTATCTCAAGAGAACCGTTCTTCTTCGCAAGCCACACTTACAGCTGAGAGTAATGACAATATGGAGCCTAGCCTCTATCACTTGATGGACGACTTGGGTGTGGGCCCTGACGCGAATTCCGCGAATCATACCCAATATTCCAAAGTCTCCGCCTCACCCTATGCTACACAAGTGCAGTCTGAGAATCAGCAGCTCCCAGTCAACTTCGGCCGCCCCCGCATGTTTGAGCGGTCTGGTTGGGAGGACTACGTTCCGCCTTCTTCAGTGATAGAACCTATCCAGACACAGCAAAATCCAAGGATACCATCGGGGCCGCCATCTTCGACGATGCACCCTGGCTCTGGGCATCAGCAATCTAATGCCACGCCCCATCAAGTCGATTATGCTAAATTTGAACCACCTGCCTATGAAACACCACAAGACGTACATCGCCCCTACTGGCAAGACGCTCACTTCCAGTGGCCTACGGAGCTCCCACAACAGCCTCTGCGCTCCATCGCTCGGTGGACTGCGACTGCCGGCATAACACAAACCGCTTATAGTAGCCCCCCACAAACATTCTACGCTGGCCCCCACTCCATGCAGTCTGGCTTCCCGCAGTGTGCTGTAGGCCCTGCAGGGTCTTCTACTACTGGCGCAGAATCCAGCAGTGCTTATGATGCTCCTGACTCTCGCTACGCGTATGTAACTCAAGGTATGATTAATCAACCTGGCTACTCGTGGAAACATCATACGTCTCATCCACTTTCTTACAAAAATGTAGGCGCACGTGCACCTGCGCCTAATCGCTTTGCAGCCGTGCTCGCTCGCTCTAGAGAGTTCGAAACCTACGGTATCCCGCAAGTCGGCGGAACACCTATACCGAATCAGGCCTTCCGTGGGTACCAGAATCGTGGAACCCCTGATGTTCCTCATACATTTCCACAGAACCAAGCTCGAAGTTATCCTGTGCCGAGTGAGGTCTATTTTGGAACTCCTTATGGCAGAGCACCATCCTCGTCTCAGGCCTCCGTTCAAAACCCGATGCACGGAACATCTAATCCACCTCAGGCCTTTGGAGATCGTAGAATCCCAGCACCAAATGCAGCCCACATGGGAAACCAATATGGCCAAGTCCCTACATCGAGCCAGGCGTTGCCTCAGTACCCAGTCCGTGGTACTCGTGCACCATTTCAATCATTGCCCGAGAGCCATAATCGCTCAACTCGCACGCCCACTCAGGTCCTTCAAAATACATACGATTGGCAGAGCCGCTTTGGCATCCCACAAGACATGGTCAAGCCAGACCTTCCTATCTTGCATTATCGCGATGGCTCAGATGATATGTGCCCACATCACGCCAAGGAGGTGCCCACCATCGCCTTCCAAAATCTGGCTCGCAATTTTCCGCCTACCTACGAGGCACTTAGAGCTGCGGAGAATCTCCCGTTTGCGGAGGTTGCAAGGGATATGAAACCAGTAGAGTGGGGCGTACTGAAAATTGGAAATGTGAGTATCTCTTAACGAGAGCCTTTTTCTTCTACGGGGTGATCGGTATAGCTCTCTGACTCACGTAATTCGTCATGCCTATTCAGTACCTGCATGCTGTCCGCTCTACTTTCATTTATGAGTAGCGAGAAGGACAAAAGACACTTTATATTAGCTTTGTCGGAATGGCTCTGGTTCTGTGCTACAATTCCGAATCGAGTGTTGTGCTAACAGGGTCTTCTGCTACAGATTCCTTACGACATCACCAAAGACCTCGTCGCCTCCTTCCTAGGCCATCATGCGAAACTCATTACAGCCAACCTTGGCCCAGCCATTCACGTCATCATGGACCGTTCCTCCGGCAAAACGATGGACTGCTTCGTCGAGTTCCTCTCATCCCTCGATGCCCGCGCCACTTGCAATAGCATCAACCTGCGTCAGCGAGGCCTTATTCGGATCTCAGACCGCGTGGTGGATGTCAATATGAGTAGCCAGAATGAGTTATTGGCTACGCTTTTTCCAAAGGCAAAGGATGTTAAGTGGGTGAACGGGAAGCCCACTGTCATGCAGCCTGAAGAAGAATGGAGTTCGGGGTTCAAGAGCTTCGTGAGTGCGGAAGAGCTGGGCTTGCTAGTGAAGCACGCTGAACAGCCTCATCGTGTAAGTATTGCCTTTTATTCATCTCAATCTCCATCTCAAGCGTCAATCATCCATCGATAATTGATGCCGGTTGGCTGATACTTCTCAAAGTCCAATTACACCCAGCGCTCCCCTCAGCGATGCTATGAATCCATGATTTCGCTCCTCGCCAAATTTCCTTGGCACTCGGTCGAAAATTACACGCTGCAACAGCGCGACCTTATTTTCAATGCTGCCCGTCAGATGCTCCACATCCTCTCCATCAATATCCGCAAGCAACATGGCCGTAATAATCATAGTCGCGGTGACTCTTCCGTGAGCTTTGCCACTGCTCTGAGCCATGGCTCTTCCGACAGAAATCCGGGCATTGAGAGGTACAGCAGTAGTGCTATTACCCATGGTATTGTTACAGATCTTAACCCAGGAAGCAGGAGCGCCGAAGGTCTTACGGAGAATCTGTTGAAGGATTTGCTATCCGCCGGATTGAACGCGGCAGGGTTCTCGGAGAATCAGCGCTGGCAGTTGTATGAGGCGTGCGAGTACGCCAAGCATCACTTCTTGCTGAGTCCTGTATTGCAGTATTGGCCCTTTGAAGTGTTGGGGCGTAAGATGAGAATCGAAGAAGACGTGATTGAGGTCAGTACTCTCCCCCCTTTCTCATTCTTCTCTCTTTCCCACCATTTTCTGATCTCTCCAAACCTGCACTCATTGACGCCTTTCTACCTCATCCCACACTAATTTTACTCGCCGTATCAACAGTTGTACGCTCAAATAATCGCCTATAACCCCGAAGTCGAGCAAACTGGTTTCCCATTTGGCCACCTCCGCAACATCACCGCTCGCCTGGATATGGAAACGCAGACCATGGAAAAGATGGGTAGCATCGAGCTGAAAATTCTGGACCATCTGCTCAAAGGAGGAGTTGAGCACGCTTTGGCACAACAACAGGCGGAGAGGGACATGGCCGCTTTGACACTCTGACGCACCCAGCTTCTACATACTCGACAAAAATGCGAACGAATTTTCGAAACAATCAACACCAACAAACACCATTTCTCATTGCTTTCCCCACGGCCTTATTCTCAGCATGTTTCTCAAATCACGAATTACGGATCAAGATTCATCATCATCATCTTACACAGCAAGCATTGGATCGGAATACTCCAGTACTTTAGCAAAGCTTGCTCCTTCCAGGACTCCTTTTGTGGAACGAAAGGGCACGAAAGATCTCTTGAATATGGAGCGGGCGTCATCGACAGCACGAGAAGTGTTTACTGCGAGCGATACATACGATGCGACTATGAAGACAATGGTATCTTGCCTACCTGGATATGAACGTGCATATGCCCATAAGGGGGCAATATCAGGTGAGGCATAGGATACGACAAATCAATTTCGTTTAATTTAGCGTAGCGTGCGCACACACTGTGGAATTCAATGAAGTATGCTTCCCAATATAATCCTCGCTCCCTTGACTTGACGATCAACCCCATATATCTATTGCTCATCATCAGTCGAAGCAGCGATTGATTTCCCATCCCATACCCCATTCCACCAAAGACGAAATCGCTCACAGGCAGCTTGTTTTTTTTTCCAATCTCTTCGAATAGCATCCGTCTCCATCATCTATATATCCACTAATGCGCAATATCGTATGACTTTACGCTTGATGAAAAGGTTCTGAGAGGAGAGGAGATGAGATGAGATGGGGAGCCTGAATTGCCACGGATGAGAGGAGAGATACAGGATGCGTGATGGGAAGCGATGGAAAGCGATAGAGAGGGTCGAGTGTCGGATTTCCAGTCTGTGTACAGGAGAATAGTCACTACACACTACACACTACACCCTACCAAATTCCAATTCCGATTCCTAATTCCCAACTCCTAAATCCATAGAATATCCATATCTATATCCCACTTCCAATTCCAAATTCCAATCTATATCCATATCCAATTTCAACCCCAAATCCCAATTCCAATCCCAATCCATAAAACCCAACATCCGCCCAAAGATCCCACCTCCACCTCACCTCCACCTCCAAATAAACCACGAGACCGAACCTCTCGGGTATCTTTTGCATGTTCTCTATGCCAAAGCCACGTGTTGCTTTGCCTCTGATAGTAATGTCTCGGACCATTTAAGGTTCGAAGATTTGCCAGAACGTCTAAGTATTGATCAGCGCATAAAAAAGATTCGGGCCTCCACTTTATACATACGTTGATCTCGGACAATTACTTCTGTAACGAGGCTCTCACAGGCCTGTCGATTTTTGGTAAAGTCGAGGTGAAGCTTAAACGGAGATGGCTTCATTCTCAGGACGAGCTCAAAGGCCTCGATGCGCTTGATTCTGCCGCTCTGAACCTTCGTGCCCCCGTGGCCCTTCGTCACCCATGGTTTGGCCGTTGCTCCGCCGACCCTTGGAATCTGCGACAACATTAGTTGGAAGGCTTTAAGAGCAGGGTGAGGCTTCAGGGGCAAAGCAGTGATCTGGTGACTTCGCGCATCGAGGGCAGATCATGCAGTCAGGACAGGGGGGGAGCCGAAGCCAGCGAATGGAGTCTCAGCATTGTGACGGCGGTTTTCGTTCATTCAAATACATCAATGGAATAAGTCTTATAACAGTCACTACTCCTTCCAGCAACGCAACCGGCCTCTCCTACCGACTTTCCTCCGTTCAACCTGTCCTCGCGACGATCTTCGCTTATGTGATGGTGATATACAGACCACCACAGGTGATGTCCGACCAAAGAAACCAATTTCCGTGCCAGCTCTGCCACTGGGAGGCAGCGGAGACAGCACAACCGCACTGATTCAAATCGCCACGGACGCACATGCGGCCATCTTGAGCCTGGTAGCAGCCCTCGCCGCCAGAGCAAATTGCCGCAATCCTGTCGTTGGGCGCGTCGGAATCATTCCACCTTCCAGCGTCGCCGTTGTGGATGCAATTGCACTGGGCGTAGGCGCTTGAAACCAGGAATGGTAGAAGAAATGCGAGGGATGACTTGGGGAGTTGCATCTTCGAGTTGGACTTTATCTAAGGGGAGTCACTCGTGAGTATATGCATTAGAAGAAGAAGAGAGAACCTAAAGAGAGGAGGCATACTTTGTGTGTAGGGGATAAATTCTGGTAAGTCTAGTGAATTGAAGTGGTTGAGTTGTAAGAGAAATGGGGGATACCCTTCCTCTTTTATAGATCTTTCTCGTGGATAGGCAAGTTAGAGACCCCAGTCACCCGACGATACATTAATTCTAGATATCACTCTCACCGCCATAGAAAAACTTTACTTAGCTATTTAATAGGACTTGTTTAACGAAGGTAGTAATCTTTGTCTTACATGTAAGCCGCCTCAGTCGCACGGCTATAGAGCTGGAAATTGCATTCAGTCATCAAGTCCGCAGCATAGTCAGCTGAATACGAGTCAACTACGAATTGAGACTGAAGTAGAACGAGAACGCAGTCAGCCTCCACAGAAATTGGTTCGTATCCCATATCTATCGTGGCATGTCTGGCATCCGTCATTTCTTGGCAAGAACCATCAAATTTCTGACTACGGAATTACTTACCCCTTCACCCTTCTAACATCGCGTTCCACGACGAAGATACATGTCATATAGCCTATAGGCGTACCTAGATCTTAGCACCCTTCATCATCAACGTTGATCCTACACGGAGTTGACAGAAAGCTCCTGATATTCTATGAACGATAAGTACATCTATGTTTTGGTGTTCAAGAACCCCGGGTGAACCCTCAGCATTTCTGACGGATGCCTGCCACGCACCACGCACCCACGATATGGAATAGGGTGTACAGATCAACCCTTCCACCTTCCCTTCCACCTTCCACCTTCCACATTCCACCTTCCACCTTCCACCTTCCACCTTCCACCTCCCCTTTCCCTTCCCACCTCTACCCTTCCAACGGGCCCACAAACACAACTTACCACTCCCCACCCTTTTCTCTCACCACCCTTTTCCCCCACCAACGCCTCGGAGCGAGTATTTTATTTTGTAAAGAACTGTTTGTTTATATACATCTCTATCAATCCCACCTTACCTTACAAAACCATAGCTATACCCCATACCCCATACCCATACCCATACCCCAATCCGCATCGCTTCGCTTTGCTTTGTTTTGCTTCATAGACAGACGACGTGTCAAGCGTGCGTATGTTATATATGACGGCATGCATGCCCGTTGCTTATCGTTGGTAGTGTATGTCGAAGGGGCATGGATATGGTACATGTTAGATACCTGAGTATAAGGGCGTTGCCACTCTAGTACCGACGTGCCTGATAGGATGACCTGATGGAGATGTCAGGCGCGGTAGTTTTGGTTGTTAAGTAGGGGGATGAAGGTGTTGGATAAATGGAATGGTGGTCGCGATTGGCATAGAGAACGGCGTTGGGTTCGGAGGTTTGCGAAAGATCTTCGAGCAGGTTGAGAGATGTGTGTGGGATGTGGAATAAAGTAGATGTGGAGGGAATGAAAAGATGATGATAGATCGCATGTACGTAGTAGGCGATACAATACCTAGGCCATGGCATATATAAAAACATGATGCCTACAACAACAAAACCGCGTGCACATTGAACCGGTCTCCAAAAGTGTACTCGAGTACTGAATTAGCTTGCGCACAACTATCTACCTTTCTCACCAATTCTGCTCATGGTGGTTGAAACAGAACAGATGAAATAATGCCGCCATTCGCTCCCGCAACTTGACCTCATCCATCTAGTTGCCTAGATAGATTGCCTGGTCCCCACCCACCATCTAAGCCCTTGGCAATGTTCTCGCACGCGAATCACAAAGTCAACCGATAAGTCGATAAGAATGGTAGAAGTACATTGGTTAGCTGATGTTGACAAAAGTGTGCAATTTGCTGAAAGGAAAAATCCCAGAACTGTAGAACGCCGCTCGCTGAAGGTAAATGCCTGGAAGTTTTGCCGCCCCGTGGTTGTCCGATTGTTGCATATTTCGGGAGTCTGAATGTCTGAGCATTAATGTACGTGTGTCGAGCCGCAATCTCAAATGTTGATAGGGTATACGAGAGCCGAGAGGTGATGTACTCCGACCAGCGGAGAAAATTGTGTGTCTATCGGTACTTCGACAAACAAAACGACCGCCTCTCGTAATCCATGTAGGGCTTAATTTGGGCCCTTCTTGTTCAAAGCCCTCAGCATGTCGCTGTCTGCACTCGACCTTCCTCCCGAGTCCGCCTGTCCTCCGGGGCCGAGCAGATCTCTGACAGCCATGCCACTTCGCTGTGCACTCCCATTCCCACTTCCCTCACGGCTCTGTCCTTGTGCGGGGGGAGGTGTGCGACCCTGATCTCTTGGCGGCAGGACCTGGGGCGGATGGAGACCGCTTGGGTAGGTGAATCCCGAGGCAGACGAGGTACTCCCATGAGGCGAGCCCGAACCACGCTGATCGTACGAGTACGCGGACTGCGGCGAGGTACGACGGGCCGACGGCGCTTGCTGCTGCGGCGGCTGTTGTTGCTGTGGCTGCGGATGAGGAGGATAATATGGTTGACCCTGTGGCGGGTAAGGCGCTGATTGAAAAGAAGTCGCAGAAGACGCAGGTGAGACGGGGACTAAACCAGTGGGGTCTGGGTACTCGTACCCACCACCGGAGCCACGACGACCAGAAGGGGCCGGAGGGTGACCCTGGTAGGGATGTGAGGAGAATTCTTCGGGAGGTGCAGGTGGGGGAGGAGCAGGCTGGAAAGACTCGTCCGAACGGAGACGCTTGAGACTCACTTTATCTTGAGCATGAGGAGGCTGTGGAGGACCTCGGTCATCGTAGACGGGACCGCCCTGGTATGGCCCCGGAGGTGGCATTGGGTATCCGTGAGGGGGAGGCGGCCCGTAATTGGGATCATGGGCCATTGGAGGACCCAGCGGCTGCCCGTGCGCACCGTAGATGGCAGGCTGACCTTGCTGGGGGTATATTGGCCGCCCACCTGGTTGACGAGGCATAGCCCCAGTGTTACGGAGGTGAGGGTATGCGGTGTGCGCCGGTACAAAAGCTTGAGCTTGAGAGGATACGGGCGTGAAGATGCATTCTTGCTGGAAACGTTGGCAATTGGTACAACGCCCATCATCGGAGGCTTCGAATCCCGAGCAACGAATCTGGTCGTCGGTCCGAGGTCAGTATCGACAACACATGATGTCCGCTGTCAAACGTACCTTGCGCCGTCTGCAGTAACGGCACGCAATGGCGGTCCGCTGCCTTGGCGCTGGCTGAGACTGGTATTGCATATGAGGCGGTGGAGGTCCCCGCGGATCAGGCGGATATTGACCGTACATATCATGTGGTGGGTACATGCCAGGATGCGGGTGTTGCTGATGCGGAGGTGGAGGTAGAGTGACCATTTCGCCAGGCGTTGACGGAGAGCTTCCGTATGCTTGTGGAGGAGGACCCTAGCAGAATCATTAGCCAGGGCGACAGGGCGACAATGAGCCTGCGGAGATGCTTACTCTGTAACTGTTCGGATGTTGGACTGGGTATGGAGGTTGAGCTGGATAGGGAGCGCCTCTGTGCGGTGTAGTGTCCCACTGCGGAGGCGGATACTGTCCTTGTTTATTGGGATCGCTGGACATTGGCGGAGGTGAAGGATTGGTGTTTCTGACTGTACTGCTTAACAATGACTTGCTCCCACTCTCATGGTCCGAGGTATGCAAAGTCAAGAGACGGTGTGGGTGGTAGGGTTGTCGCTTGGAATGACCTATTCCGAGGGGAAATAGAGTTTGTGGTGGTGGCCAAGCGGCGACACGACGACAGGCGGACAGTCAACGGCTGTTCGTGATATGAAGGCGAAAAGCGGGCGGGACGGAGGAGTACCTCTGAGCCTCGTTTGAAGGCGCGACTGGATGCTTGGGAAGGGTTATGCTACCAAGGGGGATTATCACAACGGCAAGAGCCGGATAGCGGGGATGGTTGTTGGTTGGTGTTTGAGAAAGTGAAAGGAAAGCTGGGAAGGAGCGATATTCTGCAGGCGAATGTTGGAGTGTTTGTAATTGGGATGGTGGAGGAGAAGGGCAAATGTGATACTGTCCTGATCCAACGATTGTGTGATTGAAGTTGGGACAGGGAGGGAACGGACCCAGCTGGAGGGTTCGCGGGTACTTAGGTCCCTTGTCTGGTGAGCAAAGCCGGTCTTTGGGAAGCTTTGGCAGGCGGGAGCGGCACTGTTTTTTAATTCCGACGGAAACCAGGACGAAGGACGAGAATACTTCTTGTGCTGATCGCATTCATGCCTGCTGAGTGCTGACTGGCTGAGGCACCGTCCTGACTTCCTAGTCCTATCTCTTCTTCCTTTCCTTTCCACCTCCAATCCTATCAATCTCTCCACCAGTGGACAATCTCAACTCTGACCCGTGAGCACCGTCTTAGTCCCTCTAGGATCCCTCGGCTGGGCAGTGCTTGGGCTTGAAGGAGCGATACGGTACCGCGCTTGGCTAGTGTTGCAGCCCGACCGATACTTTTAGTGTAAGATTCTGCCCGCTACGCCCGCCACATGGAGAGCAAGGTCAGGACTTGGCGCTGCTATCCTCTTCCTGACTTGAGAATGTCTCGCTTGCTAGCTTCCTCCAAGGCTTGCTTTCTGCCTCAGCCAAATAGACTTTGGGACAAGGACGTGGCTAGACGATTAGGTGAGCGTGTGTGTGGTGTATCACAAGGGGAGGAGGGGTTCGATGAATAAATGTCTGGCGGCAGTCTCCCGAATTGTCATGTCGGATGTAATTCGTGTGCTTGCGTGACAATGTCAGAGAAGACGCAATACACCCAACATGGAGGGCAAAGTCGGAATGTGTTGGTTGGGGAAATGAGGATGGAATACGGCGTCCAAGTGCTGATGGATGAATGAGGGGCGGTCGTATAATTAATCATCTGCTGGCTTACTTACTCCATACAGCCTTCGATCATGTTTATTATGGTGCAGCCGTAGAAGGATTGATCATCGCGCATTCTTTAATTTCGATAACTTCTTTCAAACGGCCTAATGAGATACTGCGACTACACTACAGAGTACAGCTTGCTGCGACTTCCCCCGTTCCAACAACCCTGCTCATGGCGCTACTGTACGTACAAGCAAAGCATATGAGGCGCTAGGAGTAAGGTATTGAATACCGTTGGCGCTAGCTTAAAGTGGCATCACTCTCGAGCCCGAACCCGCTGCAAGGTCAATTTGGGCCTGATGCACGAAGGCTCAGCCCGCCTTGGGGCGCCTCCAATTGGATCAGCTCGCCGAGTCTAACAACTATGTTCCTTTCGCTAGCTCGCCAGGTGGATTTGGGGCGGGTCCTGTCGGAGTCCCGTCCCACTCACCCTTTCCGATTGCGTTTTCTCTCCAGTGCGGCCTTCCATGGTCAAAGCGCATTCGCTTGGGAAGGATGCCAATGTCGCGGAGAATGCGAATGGGACCATACCTACCGCGCAAAAGATACGCATCAAAAAGGACGACGAAGAGAAGTTGTGTAGAAACAGCAATCTCTCACCTGAAACGGTAATAGCTTGCAAATGAACCTAGGTTCCATTATCCTGGACATGCCACGCGATGATCGACCCACGCCGTCGCCCCCAACTCTGATGATCCCTTTCAGCCAGCATCTTTGGCTGTTGGTACTTAGGGACTGGGGTAGAATGGAGCCTCCAACGCGTGGACGTTTTGTCAACCGACTATACCTTTCGCTCACCCAACTGCTTGTAGACCATATCTGAACTGCTTCCCTTTGCTGCCTCCCACTGTAACCATGTACATCAGAAAACAACATGGGTATGTTCGGAAAGCTTGGGAAAAGCTAACGCCGTGATCGCCCAAGTTCGCATTGACCGATGCGGTGTTGCGACGTTGAATTGTGCAAATATCCAGCTGTGGTATATAGAGTACTACACATTTTACGGTTCGGGACGAATACCTCCCGTCAAGGTATGCCCCTGTCGAGCCTTGACTCGGGCGTCATCCCACACGCGAATAGTGGAGAAGGTAGGGAGGCACTTCCCGGTATAGCGCACCATAACGCCCGTGATTGGCTTCAATATAATTCTCCAAGCTGATGCCGAACTCTGAGTCCACCAGCTTTGCCGCTCGTAATTTCCATGTCTCAACAACAGCGGTGTGCAGTAGTCAGCTGGCGCATGGCAACGTGGTCCTGGCTTGGATTAGTCGCAGTGGTCATGTGGTTCAGTGACCGTCTCAAAGGGTTCCAACATTTGTACATCAAACGCAAATTTTGATAACACGAATATAAAAGTGTGGGATTTGGTCAGCTTTGGGCAGCCAGACGAGCGTGCATTGAGGCTTCCTCATCAAGGGTGAGGTGCAGATCTGTCAAACGTGCTGCACAACATGGTTGCACTCTAGCGTGGAACGGGATGAATAAGGGCTGCTCCTTGCAGCGAAGGTGATGGTATCGCATATTTAGGAGACGAGCCGCAGCACCATCAATAATACCTCCTCAGGTCACGGAGATACACGTTGAGATACTAACGGCTATTCTTGCTGAATTGGAACAGTTGCATCGATCAGTCGAGGCAAACCTCCAATATCGTATCCAGTCGAATCGTACTCCGTAAGTTTTCCCCATCAGCCCAGGCTGCGCTAGTGAAAAGGATGCGAGTAGCGGCCGCCACCAATGCAGGATGCATGCCTGAATGTTCCACCCCACTGTTCGAGTCACACCGCATTGATACTGACAGGAGCGGCTGGAGTCTAACCAGATGGCTACATTTCGCCACAGTAGTAATGTGTCGCTACTGCTCGATGGATAACTTGTACTCCGTACATCGGAGCAGATCTTGAAGTGGTATTTTAAGCAGACTAGAGGTACAGATCAGGACCTGGATCTCGCACAATGTATCGCAGGTCGCGTATCGCGCAACCACAAGCTTCGGCTAAGACGACCAACCTACCTTTACTTATTTCCCTTCGGCCCCATAAGGAACAACCGGTGCGGGCAGAGCGACTGGGTGGGTTGGGTTGGGTTTAGATCCCAACGCGACGGCTCCAGGCGAGATGCCTGGAAGCCATGTGGCCTTTGCTGAGGCGTTTGGCTGCTCGGGAACGGCAAGCTGCAGATGTAATGGTGGGGGTGTGTATCATCCCGAGAAAGTACTCCGTACCCTGGTAGTGCTTCAGGCATGCAATGTGCATACTCCGTACACCATACCACGTACAATGTAAGGAAGTTCGCACGGTCGTTTCATGCACACAGATGACGCGCACGAAGCTTCTCGCTGTGCGTCTGATGACCTGATCACGATCCTCAATGCCGCCGTGGTGCGCAAGGGGTAATCCTTCGAAATTGGCTGCATCCGAGGACAACCGTCCCATGGTTCTCTCTCTCTCTGCAGCTCTTGCACCTTATTACATTGCATTTGACAAACGAGGGGGCATGGCCATGATAGTCGTGGTGATCCTGATCGACTGCGCTGTTCCAGCTGCAGCTGCGCTTAGAGATAGCCTCTCTGTATCAGCCCGCTTCGTATGGCAGTGAGCAGCACATTGGCCGTGTACTATGTACGCTGTACTACTGCGAAGTTCTTTGCGCGGCCTGTATGGAATTTAGTGCCAAGCGGACTAAATAAGCGGCCCATAGAATATGATGTGCCCAGGGATATCTCATTCTAGAGCTAATTCCATCCTAGCCTCGGCCGACAGTATTCTTGCCGCTTTTACGCACGCTTCGTGCCTCATGCCGGGCCAAACACAGATATCTGGCCGGTATCGCCACACTGGTCAGATGATCAGAAGTGTATGCGGGTCTAGCATCCAGTCCGCATAAATCCAATGTATGACGTTGAGACGAGCGGGGCGGAAGGGATCACTGGGCGGGCCGAATGTCTTTGCTAAAAGTATATATCCTGGATAATTTGCGACATGATCTTGCGCCCAACGATGTTGCAGCTTGAGTGCTTTGCATCCATCATGGCTGTCGATGAAGGCGCAGGTAATTCTAGTCGGACGCTACAGCAAAGCCAACGCATCAAAACTTTGGAGATGTGTGATACGCAATGCTTCCGTACATCCGTTCAGTGGACTTACGATTGGGCCTTCATCTGTGAAAAGGTAGGGTGTGCATTAGTGTGGTCTGTTAAGAAATGATTGACGTTAGTGCATATTTGGGTGCGTCTTCAATACTCCTTCATACCAAATATCATTGAGCTAGTAGCTTATGATTAGGAAGGGGGAAAACTGTGTTCATGGCAGTAAGGTACTTGTGAGACGTCGCCTGCAGGGCTCAGATGGGATGGAAACAATCACCTGGAGGAGACGGTCCTTTGAAGTAGTATTCGTCTGGACTGATCAGTCAGTATACAGACAAAGACATAACCTTCACCATTGAACCAGCGCCAATAGGAGTCGGACCTGCCTAATGAGAAGTATATTGATCCACGAACACGATCCACACTATAAGCACATGCCCCCGCACGACAAAGCTTCACCATGACGTGCTGCAACACTTAAGTCAGACCAGGCGGGGATTCGAACCCATGACCTTCGGGGAAGATGCAACAGTAGACTTGCAGTATTGGCGCTGCCAGAAAAAGACCCAACCTCCATCATAAAATCAGCGCCGATAGGAATCCAATCTAATTAGAAGTATATTAATCCGCGAACATATACAACCAGGACTTAGTCCGAGACGCAAGGCACAAGGGAAGCGACGAATGTTAAAGCTTGCTTCCCAAGTGCAAGAATGCACGACAGAGCACCGATGTGAAATGATCGGTAAGTTTAAATGAGAAAATCTGGTAGTGTGACCCAAAACCATTGGTATTGCGAACGGGACAACAAAGACCAAGAAGAAATGCTAGGAATCGTCATTCCCGAATGGTGGAACGGTGGATACCTAGGCATATCTTCCACGGCATGAGGATCTGATTACTTGCCCATCCAGAATGATGTCAAATGAGCCTACCTTGAGATCCCCTGCGCAGACCTGCACTGACCACTATGCTAGCGTCGAGGAATTCTTCTCCATCATACTGCTTATCTCGGAACCATAGCGCTGATCACCCCCGTCCACCCCACTGGATCGGCCATCTCAACCGCTCACACAAATTTCCATTTCGCAAGCCTACCCACACTCTGCCCAGATTCCCGCACAATACACAGATTCTTCTCCCCACCCTTACCCTGTCCACCACCTTCCCCCACGACTCTCGCAATAGCCACGTTCCCGATAGCTTCGCACTTCCCCTCGCCGAGGTGATAATTCCCCGTCGTGACGAAACCAATCAGATCGCTCTCGTCCGGGACGCAGGGGTAGGACGGATGACCCGCTCTGATCGGTTCGGATCCACCAGCAGGGAGACGGGGAGCGAGTAGGTTTGCAGCTAAGGCTTGTGCTCGTTCATGTGGTGTAGCGTCTTTTGAGTAGTTTGATCGTGGACGAGCTTGATGGGATTTTTTGGATGGTTTGGGCGGGAGGGCGAGGGCGACCCATTGTGCTCGGAGCTCGTTGTTTGTGAGTGGGAGGCGGTAGATTCTTGCGGTGCGGGTTGGATGGCCTGTTGTTAGGAGGGTGAGGTGGATGGGCGTAAGGGCTTTTGACAGGAAGGGTGCTGTCGTGGAAAGCGGAGAGGGAAGGTAGTGGATATTCAGTGGCGGGTTTGGAGTTTCTGTCTGTGTTTGCTCATTGCTCGAGCCTGAGGCGGAGACCACGGTAGTCTTATTTTTGTCCAAAGTTCCCTTTCGAGCAGCTTCCGCCGGTTGTTCTGGCACTGCGTTATTTTCACCGACGGTTCTAGGCGGCAGTGGTCCCTGGAAGAGACGCTCCCAATCGCAAGCCCACCCCATCCCGATTTCACCCTTTTTGCCGTCTCCCAGATCAACGCTCTCCCATGCCGTTCGCTTGCCCTTAGGCCGCTTTTCCCATTCCTGCTTCCTCCTCTCCCTCTCCAATAGCTCCCATTCGTATCCGGCCTTTGTACCTGGGAAGTCTGCGGGATACCAAGGTTCGCCATGCTCGAAGGAAATCTGTCTTCGTTCTTGCAGACCACCAAAGCGAGGATTTCCACCGGAGGTGAGCGGGTAGTGCATGAGGGAATACCAGACCGGGAGGACGCAGTCCCACGGTAGAAGCAGAGTCCATAAACCCTGGCCTGCAGTCGTCGGAGAACGTGATGCCATCAGAAGGACTGGGATCTTGGGATCCTTAGGGGATGCATCTGGATTTGTTCCTGGAAGCGCCTCACCTTTGCGGCGATTGATTGCTTTTTGGCTTGCCAGTTGACGAGAAGCCATGAGTCGTTTCGAGCGATCGAAAACATCGGGAGTAGTCTGGGTCTGGTCTGTTGGCCAGGATGAGATGAGCTCAAGTAGTGCATCTTGGCCTGTTGTATCCTTGGGCCGCTGAACAGTTCTTGGCGGATGGTGAAGACGTGGGTCTGAAACATTGAATCCTAATATTGCATTTGCGGGTAGCGAGGCTGGATTAGTTATGGCCGCCAACTGAGGCCAGACTTTCTCGGGAGTGTCAAGATCAATCCACACATCGTCTGCGTTTGGCTCTGTGATGGCCTCCACGGCCGACGCAGAAGAATTCGTCGGACGTAGAGCGCCGATCAATGCTTCCGTAGACTCAGGCCCAATGATCTCGATGCTGCCCAGCTCAAATCTTAGGTCTTCGACCATAGCTGCTGGTCGTTGGATCTTGGCAACTTTAAGGACCTCGTTCCAGACTTGATAGAATGCAGATGGATGGACTCTAATAAGAAGTTTTCGTTTTGACTTCTTCTTTCCCTGCCTGACTACCTGATTGGATACAACTTCTGTTCGTGGCTGTTCACTGCGCTCCAACTGTGGACCAGCTCCTGGACTCTCGCTTGGCTCTTGTAGCAGATCATGTGTCTCCGGACCCTCCATCATTGTGTCATCCATGCACCACACAACCTCAACCTTCGCAACCCATCTCTTTTCCCCGTCCCTCTCCTTGACCCATCCTTGCCAACCTCTCGTACCTCTTCTCCACTTGGCTTGTCGTTTGCCCATCAGCAGATTTTCCTCCAGTCCAAGACTTCTCAGTAGCCCCAACAAACTACTTTCGACTCCCTCGACTCCAATGGTACCCATGTAGCTCATATCCCATGCCACACAGCCTCTCGAAGAAGCAGCTCGGTGTGTCGTTCTGTAGCACTTGTTTGTGGGTGTCAGAGGTATCGCAAATCTCCACAATGGCTCTTTAGGCGGTGACATTCTGGCTCTCTTCGCATGGTATAAGTGCGTAGGAAGCCATGACTTGTGGATCTGGCGCTTGCGAAACCTTGCTGCAGGTTTCACTGGTTTCGACAAGGTGTTTTTCTTGAGCTTTGGTGAACGGGGAGTGATTGACGCCAGTTTCTCCGGATTTGTCTCGACAGGCTTCTTCTTCTTGGCCTCAACGCGCTTCCTCTTGGTCAGAGCTCCTAGATTTTTGAGTGCTTTCGCTTTATCTAATCGTAATTTCTGGTGTGGCGTAGGCTTTCGTCGACGAGAGGTCACGGTAGGAGTGTTATCGTCGCTCATCTTTACACTTGCAGCACCGAATCAGCTACCGCCCATGCAGAAAATTGCCCATTCAACAGCTAGAGTCACGCACCTCCTTCGCTGCCCTGGCTCTCAGCCTTTTCGGCACTCTTTTCACATTATGACTTGCGGTTCTTCGCCTTAGTTCCTTGGGCACCTGCTGGAAAGCCCTTGAAGCCAAAACCTTCTTAGTATCTCCCATGCTCTTCCCTAATGCTTTAATTTCGAATTCGCGTGTCTTGACGAATGCAGCTACGTCGAGCTCGCCGTTCTTGTCCAAAGCTTTATCAGAATTCTGCGTGAGAATATTCCTAGCATTGAAGGTTTTGACGCGTTTGGCGGAGCGTTGATTGTTCGGCGGAGGATTGAATGACTTGCGCTTCAAGGAGGCTGAAGGGCTGATTGAAGCCATCATGGATAGCTCCCGGCCTCAGATATACCACGCAGTTGGGCTCTAAGACTGGTCGTGATCGAGCAATCTGCTGCAGGGGTTGGTATTAACCTAGCGCGGCGACTTGGTGTGGTAGTTTTGGTGACGCATTTGGCGTGTGCAAAAGTCTTGCACTTTCTCCCCAAACAATTTTAACACTTCGAGTACTTGTCTTCTACATAGAATACGGTAAAAGACTCTCATAAAAGGATGTATCAGATGAGCCATGTGTCGCTTGGATCCACGAAGTACAATATTATGGAATCGTATCGCTCGAGTAATTGATTACAGAAGCCTTGCACACGCTAGCTCTATATATCTGTCTTGACGACCTCAGACGCTTTACCAGAGCCTGTAGTCGGTAAACTTGCTGAATTGTGAACCACTATGTATATGAAGCTACGAACCATACAATGCGAATTACATGATCCTCAGTCAATATGTCCGAGCTTATGATTGACTGGATCTTAATTTGTTGATAAGTTACGATTAATCATTGTCAAATGGCTAATTGTGCTTAGTCTTCCCTTTTGTCTATGCTGCAGTCGTACAGCAGCTGTGGCTCGTAGTCCCATTATTGACTAGTACATCGTTGACTGATCCCAAAGACAGCAAGTAAGAGGATGTAAGAAAACAGTATCGTCTCTGGAAAATTAATTCTCGCACCCACCCCAAAGGCAAATATCTCAACAATTTGATTGCTTTTCAGCTATTGCTCCGACATCTCGAGAAAGCCTCGATTAGACCTACTATTGCGTTCGAGCATTGAGGCCAACACTCGACTAGTCAGGGGTTTAGCTATTACGGACATGCATACGGGACCTCATCGAATGCTATGTTCAGCTAACATATGAAGAAGTATAGACTGTATCATGTAAGCTGAGATGATAGACGTGAAGTCTATGTCGATGAACTTGGAGATGTAGTACTGATCAAGAAAAAGATATTTGATGCTGAGACCACGCGAATGAGTCCATCACACTATGGGTCACCACAACTAGTGAAGGAGACGGCATCCCAAACCGAAACGAGTCGGAATGGTAGGAGACCGCGAGAGTATGAAGCGATCTTTCGCCGCAGACACGAATGAACTTTGTCGATTCCAACTCGAATGGAAAGGCACTTCGAGTTCTTGATCCTGGCTTTCAAAAAGGATTGAATCGTGGCTGAATAACGCAGTCGAAAGGACGAATGTCTCATCGCAAGTTGCTAGAAGCACAATAGCTTCAAACGATGCTGGTAGGATAGACCAGGATTATGCGATCATTGAATATGAATTCAATCTCCATCGATCAACGGAACACTGGACGCCTAGGATTTAGGACATCACAAGCGATCTCCCTACGGAGCCGCCAACCTCAGTTTCTAATGCGCAATTCCAGGTTCATGACCACATTGGTATCATCTAATTTAGTCCGAAACATTCACCGGCTAGGTCTCGGGCGGTAACCTCTCAGTCAGATACTTCTCCAAGTCGTCGATTTCCTTTGGATCTGCTGAATGAGCTAATCCCTTGTAAGTCCGCAAATCCACGGTCCAACCCATCTCTTTTAGCACTTTGGCAGTGTCCACTCCCCACTCATACTTCACCAATGGATCGGCATCTCCGTGGCCCATGAATATCGGTGTATCCTTATTGGTGCTTTCCTTGGTGACGTAGTCTTTGATCTTGTCATGAAGGAGCAGATAGCTTGACAAGCCAAAGATGCCAGCGAGTTTGTCAGGGCAGGTTATGCCAGCGAAGAGAGATATAGCTCCGCCTTGTGAAAAGCCCCCTTCATACTGTTAGTCGCTGTGACCTGAACCCTCTATTGAGAGACAACGCACCGAGAACTATCCGTGATGATTGTATACCCTTGTCTATCTCGGCTTTGACGAGCCCATGAAAGTATTCTCGAGATTTGAGGATACCGGGCTGATCGTGTGCTTGCGCTAGGTCGCCGAAATTACGCTGGCTTATACATCAGCAACCAGATGACGCCCGAGTCTTCGTCGACTGTTTAAAGCAAACGGACGCGCTGTCTCACAATGTCGTACCACCCCGGCATTTCCATCCCAAAGTTCTTCAAAGACCATAAGCAGGTATTCCTCGTATCAAAGGGTACCGAGCTCATTCTCAGCAGTGTCTCCTGAAGGAATCCTGCTGGAACAGCATACGGCTATGTTCGTACCACTGTAATTGGTATGGTTGGTGCATTTGGGAAGATGAAAGCGACTTCGGGAAATTTTCCTCGATGTCTGAAATTCTCGGCGACGGGCATCCTTCATCTGTTGGTAGAGGCCTTTCGGGAGGAAAGGGACTTGTTCATACCATCCTGCGCCACTACCTTGCATCAGTTCGAGGCCTAGAATATTGCAGAACCAGCTGTCCTTACCTATCCCCCAGGCCATGAGCCCATATCACTGTTGCCGTATGCTTCCCTAAGGCAGGCACAACCAAAGGCGCTGCCATTGTTTTTAATGTTCAAGCTGGAGATTAGATAGGTATTATTGAGAAAGATTTGCGGCAACTATTCTTAGCTGTCTCCGCACCGGATCTCGGTACTTCAAAGTCCCCGCCATTCGTCGGATAGACGTCACCACTGTAACCACGCGCGGCAGAGAGACGCCTGGAGAGGCGTGCTTACTCTCTACCTACTTTAGGCATCAGTCCTCTTTCTTGCTCGCATCTTCCTATCGTTCCATCAACATCAAAATGAAACTCATTAAAATTGTGCCGTTTGCGGCTCTCACTACTGCCTTCGTCATCCCAGATGAGCGGGTGATGAGTGAAGTGAGGATCGAGTCCCACGGAAAAGCGAAGTCGGTGGTCGACAAGGTACCCATCAAGGCCCAAGCTACCACAGAATTCGAGAATACGTTTTCCAAGCTCATCGATACCTCCAAAAGCACCTTTGATCAGGCGATCGACTATGCCGCAGAAAGTGGCGAGGAGATCTCCATAAAAGCACATGAGACGGCCTTTGATGCTCAGACCTGGCTAGAGGTAGGTGGTTCCTGGTTTTCTTGTACAGGGTCTGATTTCAAACAATTGTTGGAGAGTGCTTACTCTCTTCCTCATGCTGCATTGTTGTAGTTTTGCAAAGGCATACTGACGTGAAGATAATCAATAGTCTGCCGCAAATAAAGTCGAAGATCTCGGAAAACATGGCAAGCATGGTCATCATGGCCACTGCAAACCTAATCTCACAATTTACGAGCTGATCGCCAAGAGCAAATACACCACCAAATTGGCTGCTCTGGTCAACGAATTTCCAGATGTTGTTGAGCTATTGAATGGCACCGCTGCGAATTATACAGTAAGTCGTGGCCCCAGCGATACATTTTGCCACCGCCCGCCAGTTGACCTTCGCTTTTCATGGAAACATGCTGATTTCATCAAGGTCTTTGCCCCCACAGATAAAGCGTTCGAGAAGATCCCAGACCACGCACCCAAGCCATCCAAGGATGACCTCAAGAAGATTTTGACGTACCACGTCTCGCCAGAGTACTTTCCAGCAGGTCGTGTCCTCGTGACCCACACCATTCCAACCCTACTTTCAGTCGATACCCTGGGCATTGGACCGCAACGACTAGGTACTGAAATCAGTCTGAAAGGCCTGACCGTGAACTTCTACAGCCGAATTGTGGCAATCGACATTGTGAGTATCTTGAGTCATTCGACCTTTCTTCGAGCTGACAAGGCTAGTTTGGCACAAACGGCGTGATCCACGGCGTTGACAGTCTCCTTATTCCTCCACCGAAGTCTGCCGATATCATCCAATTTCTCCCAGGCGAATTTAGCACCCTTGAACTCGGGCTCACGAAGACTGGTCTCTTCAAAGCCGTCAACGATACGTCAACCCATCTGGGCGGGACCATCTTTGCACCATCGAATTTCGCATTTCAAAAGCTTGGTGCTAGGGTCAATGCCTTTCTCTTCAGCAAGTATGGTCAGAAGTATCTCAAGGCTCTCTTGGAGTATCACATTGTTCCCAATCAGACATTGTACTCAGATGCCTTCTACAAATCGGAGTCCACAGTTGTTGAGGAAAATGGAATCCCCAAGGGATACTTCCACGTGTGTACAACCTACTTCCGCTCCATTTGATCCTGTGCTAATCAGCTCTTGCAGATCGATCTTAAGACAGTGCTAAAAGATAAGTCACTCAGCATCGATGTAGGCCGATATGGTCGCTTCATTCAAATCAAGATCAACGGCTTTTCAACTGTCACAGTCGAAGACGGCATTGCTGCCGATGGGGTCATCCAGGTGGTGAGCAACGTTCTCATCCCACCCAAGGCAATCGACCGTGGCTTGCAGCAGTGGAACGGCGAGGACTTATCCGTGGAGGACCTTAAGGAGAGGCTCGAACCTCTGGTGGCTCAAAGCGAATCACTGGAGCTCTAGAAAAGCGATGGATATGTATGAGTTGGAGATATGATGATATATGGAAAATGAAGAGCGAAATTGTGCATAGCAATAGTAGGATAGGTCATGGAGCATAGCAGAGAATGTAACATCAATGGTGCCGACCTGTACATATTCACTGTTCACAGTACATCGTCTGAGTTGGCCACAATAACATTCAAATTGCAGCCCATTGGTTGGCACTACTGTGCTGACGGCACAATACCGGGTAAGGTACTAATCGGCCCCTTTTCAGAAGCTACGCCGTGCTGGGTGATTCATGGTATGCTCCCGAAGATCCAAAGCCATCAAGCATACGCAAGCAAGCTTGCACGAAGCAGGAAGAAAGTCAGTCGTTAGATAGCTTACAAGGCGATACGATGATAAAGATCCCAAGAATATGGGTGTCTGGAAAACCATGGGATCTGAAATATCAAGGTAACCCAAACGAACGCTGCTAGCGGTAGCATCAATAGCTTTTTCAGGGAACTTGACACTCTTATTGTACACAGATGAAACTCATTAGCGAATTGATTGAACGAAATATTGATGAGCTTATGCCGAAAAAGTTGTGGGCGTTGTACAAGGAGATGGTCTGCTGACATGATTGACTCGGAGAGTACCATGTAACCTCACATTTCCCCATCTCTCGAACACGTTCCGTATTCTTAAACACTCGACGAATATCAACACCATTCCCTCAGGCGTAGATCGGCCTGCCCCACTAAAGGCTGACTAAACGAGCGTTCAGGCGGTCGATATTCACGGAGAATCGCCCTAAGAATCCTGCTTCCATTAAAGCCCCATCGGTCGATTTCGTAACCGTGCTTCTTCAGACCAACGAGGGAATCTGTGAAGATTGTAAAAGAGTCACTCAGTTACCGTAGTGTCCAGCACCGACAATGGCAGCTCTCAAAGCTGGTGATAAATTCCCCGAAGGAGTCCAATTCCTGTATGTTATGTCTAGAGATCTTCTGCCCAGCAATATGGCCCTGGCTAATCTGTATCATGATGCTTAAGCTGGATCCCTTACACAGAAGAGAAAGATTCGATCACATCGTGTGGCATGCCCCAGCCATACAACGCGAGCAAGGAATTCGCAGACAAGAAGGTCGTGTTATTCGCTGTCCCCGGCGCGTTCACTCCTGGCTGTTCTGTTCATCACCTTCCCGGGTATATTGAGCATCTCGACGACATCAAGGCGAAGGGTGTGGATCAAGTGATTGTGATCGCTATGAACGATCCCTTTGTAATGAGTGCATGGAGCAAGGCGAATGGGATCAAGAACGATAGCATTGTGAGTCCAACCCGTTCGCTGTATGTTCTTGTTCTCTGTTGAGACCATTGCAGATGTTCATGTCCGATCCTGGGATCGCGTTTTCGAAGAGCATAGGCTGGACGAAAGGGCCCGAGCGGACTGGGAGGTATGCCATGATCATTGACCATGGCAAGATCGTGTACGCGGAGAATGAGGCTGGTGGAGACGTCACGGTATGTCTCTATCTGTGTAAGGAGGGAGGATTGGCGTCAAAGCTGACATTGCACTGCTAGGTGTCCAGTGCTGAAACGGTCCTTTCGAAGCTCTGAAGCCTCTGAAGAGGCGATACTGGGTTAGTCGGATTGGCTTGGATGTACCGGACCTGCAGACACCGTTCGCGTAGTGCTACTGACCTGTCGATGTGCATGTGCACAATTTGGAGGGTGGTCATGATCGATCATGAATGTACCTCAGAGCCAAATATAGACCATCAGCTGCAGCCACAGATACTACAAACCTCATACAATTGTAGACCCACAATTCACACGGACAGTGAAGTAATTGCGATGGGTTCTTTCCTCTGTGATCATGTAAAGTACACATTTATAAATGGATTTGAGGTCGTACAAGAGCAAAAAACTTTCAGATTCTAGCGGCGCCGAGGAATTAGCTTTGCCAACCTCTCCTCGTCTACAGACGGTATCAACGTCAACATTATATGAGCAAGCAACAGTAATCCGTCTGGATTACGATCACAATGTTCCGCTTCGTGGGTCTATCCAAAGCACATGAGGCTTGATTCGCAGCAAGGATCTAATCCGTTCTGTAGCACAAAGCCCTCGATGTCATAACCCTCTTCCACAAACCCTCCATCCCTGCCTCCCTCCGCGTCCTCACTCTCCTTAAGCAAGTCTCCGCCAACGCTTCCGAAACCGCAACAGAGGATCAGGCTGGGGACCACTCACATCAGAACAAAGTCCAGCGGACGCAATTCCAATTGAATGTCACAGAAGATCCCCCTACTGGTGATCAAATGAGGACCATAATCGAGTATACTGGAGATCGGAAAGCGGGCCAGATTGTGGAAGGCGCAAGAGACGCAGCAGATGCAATCAGTAGGTTGGCAAAAGATAGCAGGAGGTTCAAGGCGCCAGTCGTGGGTTGATTGCACACCCAGCATGGCCGAGTATAATACTGATGAAGCTGCAGACTGTAGATTGGAACAATGGCAGAGCAGGTAGGTTCTGAGCTAATTAGCTTCCTTGCCGGTATACTGATGGTGCTTCAAGTGGTGGGAGAAAACGAGTCCGAAATTATGATGATGATTTCCCAGTTACCGGAAGAGACTGCAAAGGTGTAGGATAGAAGTGCTACGTCGTTTGGGCAATGGGTGCTCTGAATTCTTTGCTGACTCGCTGGAGATCTCATGGTATCAATCCATTCTCAAGTGACCAGTATCGCGCGGTTCCAGCACCTGGGCGTTCAAGGCCTCCTGTGACAGAAGGCAGTTTCCGCTTCCCCAAACATCTCGCATGGATTTGCATTTAACACTCGCTGACATTCTACTCTTCATCATTAACACCCGAGCCCATCATACAATGCCTACTTTGCAATGAAAATCATAAGATGTATCTTACCATTGCAAATAGAGGACCAGTTAGTACCCACGACATCTGTTCGGAAGAATGTCGAATGATCATCATGGCAATGACGGGCCAGAATTCATTTGGATGTTCAACTGAGCCCTGGGCATTGTAATGGTCGTGCACCAGTGATATTTGCGAATCTCTCGGACACACATCCGACAAAAAAATAACACTAGCCCCCCGTGTCGTGAGCTATGATTGTTCAGGGAGACGAGTGAAAGATTTCAGACTTGCATCTGGTCCTTGTTCCAGAAACAGCAATCACGAGCAAGATCACATCCGCTCCTTCATCATTTGTCTTTGCAGGCGCTGAGTCTTTCACGACATCTAAGAGATTGCAACCTCTTGGATTCTGACTCTCGCCGTCATGTGTACTTGCTCTGATACTGTCAACACCTGAGTTCGTTAATGCGTCAACACGACTCACTGGAGCCACATATTCCTCACAAATTGCGCACGCTTTTGAACATTACCATGGCTCACCCTCAGACCCACAGTCCTTTAGGAATGGCCATATTCTCTACACGAGGTGGGAAAGACTGTCAACGTCAACGTACCCCAGGTATGAGCCTCGTGATCAGATCAGATCCAAACGACGATCGAGACACAATGGCAGCGAGGCTCCAGGCCCAGTTTCCTGCGATCTGTAAGAACATCACTACATTCGACCACCGTACTGACAACTATGTAAACGACTATTTCGATGACTATGACCAACATCTGCAGGGAACAGACTTTCTTCGTGCAGTGCTATTACACATTGCACAATGCAATGCCTTGAGAGCGAGGAAAGTTCAAGACTTACTTAGCCGCTGGAAGGCAACCAACACGGAAGCCTTCGCCTTATTGGGTCCCGAGCATTCTGTGGAGCATGTGTTTACGACGGAGGACATAGAACAATATGAAATGGGATTGCTGGAAGAGACATTGATGCAAATTCAGCAAGCAGCAGCCCTTCAAAGCGATTTTCGTCTCCAAGAGCAACATCATCCTACACTCCACGGTTACACCGACTCTGTCCTCTCTCAAGTGCCAGACTCTACCACAATCCCGTCACAGCTACCTGGGTTTCCAACCTTACGAGTGACATCAAATCCAGAGAAGTCTCAAGCCCGCCAATGGCAAGAGCCAACAGGTCAGATCTCACAACCTTTCATCCAGTTTCCCACCCTACAAGGCCGCTACCCTCAGCAGCGGCTTCCCTCGTCCGCCGTTGTCTTGGAGCACCATCTAGAAAGTACAAACCATGGCGAATTATACAGTGATCCTACTATGAACATCTTGAATTCACCTTACGTGGATCATGGCGTGGCTATCCCGTTTTGGGGTATTCCAAGTTCCTATAGCTATGGATCTCACAATCGGGGTTCCCTTCCAGAGCGTCAGCGGAACTACAACTCTGGTGCACCGCCCAAAGGCAAGAAGAATCCGGCCAAAAAGTCTTCTGATGATGCTCGTAAACCTGGGAGTGGAGGAAGCAGTCGGCGTCAGTCGTCAAATCGCAGATCATCTGAAAACTACTGTGTCCCTGTTTTGGCCGAATCGCTACCATTTTCGAGACCACTGTGCGAAGGCGAAGTTCCGAACATGCAAATTGGACCAGCATCTCAAAATGGCGTCCGGTTCGGTCACCCCGTGATCAATCCCCACCTTAGCCAGCCTGAAGGGGTCATGGTGCAGGAGGGCTCTCTTCGAACAGTGGACTCCGGTCAGGATCCACAGTATAGGAGACCGCAGCACCCAATCCAAGCTCACGGATTCAACATGCAACCTTTGGGCCCCCGCGCGTTTGGATACCAGACAGCGTATTGCGAGCCTGCATCTCAAGTTCCTGCCAATTTGACCGCTGGTGATCGCTTGCCTCGGCAAACGTCCGTGACAGATAACCGTCAGCTTCAACATCAGCAAGCTCCTGTACAGATTGAGACACGCGTAGGGAAGCGGATGGAGCGTGAACGTGTGACAGGCACCAAGATTTGGATCGGGCACATCCCTACAGCTTTCAATAAAGCTATGATTGAGGATTTGCTAAAACCTTGTCGAGGGCTTCAAAGCTTCATTGAGCCGAGGACGTCTTCACAAAAGAGCAACACGTATACATGTGTCTTTGCTATGTATGTATCATTTCATAGCATTCATCATAGCCATCGCACTAACGACTTTGATCAGTTTCGGTACCCAGGATGAGGCGGATGAGGCTTTGGATCGTTTACCTCGGACTCATTTTAATTGTCTGGGCGAAGGAAATTTTCTGAAGACCAATTGGCCTTTCGCGTATGATTCAAATCGTTATCAAAATCAGAGCACGTGCGACGCAAGGGTAGACCAGAATACAGGGCATAATTCTCCAGTAATAACACGCACGGGTAAAGTCATAGACGGAACTTTCATAGGTGAAGCCCGTGAAGAGGCCACACATCATCAGGACGAAATGGTGAACCCCAGAGTGGTATTGGAAGCAGAGGATAGACGGAAAACAGTCACCGATGCTACCGGGGAGGGATCCGCTAATCCTCCTGAGCTCGATGTAAGTCAGGCTCAAAGCATGACGGTTCCTGAACCTGGCTCCATGGACCCGGCTGGCGTCAGCACTCCCACCAACGTCTTTCCCAATTCTGCTACGGTGTCGGTCGAGGACAAGAAGACTGCATATCGAGCCTGTCAAGTTGAAACGCCAGCTTCTGCTCTACCATCCCCATGTGATAGCGAAGTGCCTACAGTGGACGGCATCAATGATTCATTCCACGTTCTCAAACCAAAAGTTCATATGGAACAGGAGTTGCATGGCCCTAATTCCAGACAGTTCAATAATGTTCAAACACTATCAACCACGGCCACAGAAAACTTGAAGAAGAGTGACCAGATATCTCAATCAACAGACAAGTCCCAAAATGTAAAGGGATCTCAAGACTGCAGGGCTGTGTCGCTCCCAGAGAATACCAAACCAACAATCAGTACACAGACGAAGACAACGTCCGAAGCCAGTACTTTTTTAGTGGAGGCGGCACATCCAGATACTGAGGATGGTGCCGCAAATTCTCGCACCGTAGAGGTCGCAGTAGCAACGAGTGTCGCCACTCCTGGTCCTCCTCATCCTACTCCAACTACACCCCATGCTCAGGAGCTCACGAACTCACCCATTTTGGCGACACAGCCCAAGAAAGCGAGTCATCAAGCTTGGCCAGGCTCAATGAAACAAGCTTCTGCCCCTATCATCGATTCCCCTAAGCAGCTACATCCCGCATCTCCGGAAATAAAGGTAGAGCTCCCTACAGAGCCTCTGAGCAATACCATGCCGAGATATGGGAAGCAGCAGGTAGCCGGCACAGTGAACGTATCCAACTCAGCAGAAGGCGCACTTGAATCATCGCAATCTCCTTGCCTCCATTCACCCCCAGAAGAAGAACAGGAAGTTGCAGCACAAATGATGAGTCGAGGCTGCAGTAATTCTACCGACGTCGAGGACAGTGGGGAATTCATGTATCATTTCTCTACGGCACCCACGTCGTACTTGCAGACTGAACGGTCCAACAGTCTCGCAGAAGGATCACGGGCGAGCATGCACCGTCCAAATGAGTCATCCCCAGTCACTCAGAGGCGAAGCGGCGGCGTCAATCCAGAGCAATTGCGTAGTATACTCCAGACTGACATCAAGGCGACTATCGGTGCTGGGCACGTTGTCGAGCTGAACAAAGATACTGTTAATGAGGAATGCCTGACATCATTCACGCTTGATATGTCAAACTCCTCGCAAGAAATGCTACCCAATACTACTCCTTTACAAAAGCAAGGTTTGGTGGAGATCAGGGTCATCGATAAGGACACTAAGGATTGGGCGCCACAATTTCTGCACAATGCGCTCCAAGGCCCAGAAGTAATTGTGCCGCCTCACATTTCGGCAAAGACTATTGATTCTGTTGAGTCTCCGGGGCAAAAGCGTGAGCAGAGGGTCGTAATTCCGGCACGGTCAAGCTCTCTGCCACAACAGTGCTCATTGATCGTAAACCCAGCTCCAGTCCTAACACGTCATAAGAAGAAGAAGTCAAAGAACGCGACGAAATCTGTACCAGCAGAAGAAAAAGGCGGTAGCTCGGGACTATTGCCAGATCTGGCAGCAAAGCAGCCTGTGGACGAAGGAGAACAGACGAAGCTATCGTTACCAGTTCTCGGTGCAAGAGCCCACCAAAGTCGAATTTCAAATCTAGAGAGAAAGAAATTCGATGGTGCCCAAAGCCTGACAATTGAACCTGGGGTGTGCTCATCAATTTCCACAAGACTTTCCGACCTTCCAGAGCCCGAGACTCCTTTTAGACTTGATGGTGAGGCGGACTCGTTGGTTGTGAGTGATCGTCGTCAGCGTGATAGCCAAGAGAGTCGTCCTGTTGCAGAATACAGTATCGTTGTGCAGTCGAATGACTGCCGGCAATGTGTGGGAATTCAGTCCCAAGGAGTGGAAAAGAATGCTACTGAATTGCCACGAGGGCTGAGAGAGGTTATCGAAGATGCAGGCTATCGGACCACCTCCGCCCCGTCTAGTGCCCGTCATTTCGCTGTCAAGGATCCGATCTTGGCTCGGCTTGGGGATATCATCGAACAAGAGGAACAGAGTAACAGGGACGAGTCGAAAGATGAGATAATGCTATTTAGCGACAGGGGCAAAAATCTCATTATGGACCGAGCTGAAATGCAAAAGCAAACTGAAACGCGGGCCTTCCTCGAAAGAGCGGCAGCCGGTAAACGTCTTGAAGAAAGCTTGCCTCGTACACCCACAAAGAATAGCAAGGGCAAAGGCAAGACAGGAGAAGATTCTCCGCCTATTAAGTCGCTACGCGATCGTATCCAGAAGATCGCGGTGTATAATATGGTACATAAAGCAACCCGCGGCGAACGCAACGTTGGAGACTCGCTCCAGGACCGAATAGTCATGGAAGGTAGAATTCTGCTTGATACATCACCAACATACGGCTCGTCCAAAGAAATCTCACTAGAATGGTTTTCCAGGGCCGAGCAATACATTGAAGTCAGCGAAATGCCAAACATTCCTTCCCCTTCAATCCCCACAACGAAGTCCAAGACTGGCGATTTTCATCAACCTAGCACGTCTCTGATAAGGTCCCTACAAATGGAAGGCAAGCTCCCTGAGGGAAGTCCGATAGTAACGACCAAATCCGGCACAAAGACAGCAGTCATCAAATTAATGCCTGGAGAGGATGCATCGGAGATTGCGGCAGACCATCTTGCCAATCCAAAACTCCTTTTCGGCACTGATAATATCAAGCTGTCAAGTCTTGAAGAAATCCATGCAGCTTTTGAGAAACCAGGGGGAGCAATGACACGGCTATCGTCAGAGAAACAGCAAGCGCTGATTCCAGCCCAGAGCGAGCTTCTGAAGAAGGAGGTGGTGGGATACTGGAATCGGAACAGCGGATACAAAGACTCTGACATGCAGGACGAATTATGGGATGAGGAAAGTGAGGGAATCATAGCCCGAAGTCAGAATGAAAACGGAGTGAGTGATATACAAGCTCGTAAGCCTTCTGAAAAGCGGCCAAAGGTACAGGATATCGGTGCGTCAATTGAGCCAATTTCGGATCAGGCAAGTTCAGGGTGTACAAGCCAAGATCAATGCGAAGGAGATCCAGGGCATGTTTGTGACACGTTGGACATGCTCGCAGTGGTGGCCGTAGACGCCCATGCCGATGACCAAAAAGTGGACGACCTAGCAAGCAGCCCCAAAACCATCACCGGAGACTATCCGGACGCTGAAGCCAAGAATGGCAACCCAATTCTGGGCAACAAAAGCGGCGACACTGCCGAAAGCCGGCAAGATGACGCAGAATATCCCGTCCTACCTCGTGGCCGTAGCAGCCCTATGAAGGGAGGTGAAAGCAGAGCTCCTTCGAAAGGAGGATACGCGGCCGCTGCACGAAAGAGCGTTGAAGAAAAGCGTGAGAATGAGGGGAAGGGGGGAAAGAAGCGGGGAGATGTAGATGTCAAAAAGGATCCGTGGGCTCCTGAGGATGTATGGGGTCCGGGCAAGAGTGACTTGAAGGGCGCTAGGGTTGGTAAGGGTGGTATGAGGAGGGGTGGCTGATGAGGAAGTGCATTGTACTGCGGATGCGAAGCGTGGATGATTGGAAAGGATGTCGGGAGATTTGGAAAAGGGACTCGAGATGGCTTATCAATGAATAGGTGTGTGAATAGGTGTTGGGGACGAACGGGCTAGTCGGGCGATTGGATGGCATCCTATCTCCATGTACCTTACCTTAGATATCTTATGCGGAGTCGATTGGATCATGAATGAAGTCTGCACGTAGTATCCGCGCCACGGCGCCTGCTTCATCTATAGAAATGATTTTTCAATCAACCGCCTTTTCTTTCTTTATTTCGTTTTCTTGGACTCTTTGTGTACTGATGGGCTTGATAAGTTAAAAGCTCATCTTGTCCACCCAGAAATTGTAATTCTTCGTTTTTCCTCCGACAAATATGAAATTCATCCAGATAGATAAAGCAGCAATTTCTTAAAAGATCGTGCTAATTACCGCTCTTCAACTGTTTGTATACTGAATACCTACCTTGGGGCGAGATGGTCAGTGGCGTACGCAGTCTGGACTCCCAGAAGCTGGGGGCTAGGTAGGTTATGGGATATTCTTCACGGACCCTCCGATTCATAGGTACCGAGACAGCTCATGATGATGTATATACAATCGACCTGCAATGACTGCTATGCTATGCTAATAGCAACGATTCGCCAGGCTCCCTCCCTCCCTTCCCTTTCATTTCTCATACGCATGATCCGTTTACCCGCCTACCCGCCTAGTCCGATGATGAAGTCGCGAAGGAAGAAAGAGTCAAATGGACTCGTGTTGACGCAGAGCAAGCCTAATGCGGCATGTAACACAGATGTGGAAAGTGAAGAGACAAGCGACCAGGCTTTTTAGAAGATGGTGCCGAAAGAGCCGTCTGTAGGCAGAGCTTTGCGCGGACTGGCCGGCTTGCTGCTGTTGGGGTCGACGGCAGGTTTGCGATGTCTATGTTATGATATTAGCATAGTGCTGGGGCCAATGGAATGAAAAGGGGAAAAGGACGTACCGAAAGGTGAAACCGACAAACAGCCCCTTTCCCATCTGCTCATCCCTATCCGCCATATTCTCCAGCGCAGTTTGTTTATCATGCACCTCTTTATACTTGGCCATGTCCGCTTCGTTGCTGAAGTCATCGAAATACCCGGCATCAGTCTCACCATCCAACTCCGGCACGAACGGCGCCCGCTGTTCTCGCAATTTCGACCAATCGACTTCGGCAAAGTAAACATGCTTGTATATCTCGCCGATGCTTCGGAACCGTTGCTTCTTTGAGTTGACGCAGCGCTGGATCAAATCCCACGTACGAGCTGAGAGGAAGTAGTTCGGGTCTTCGAACTTGGGTTTCTTGAGGACTTTGTCCCAATTGCGGAGGTTCTGCCATGTTTCGTCCACTGTGGAGCCGGCGAAGGGTGGGTAGCCTGAGAGAGCTTCGAAGAGCATACACCCGAGAGACCAATAGTCGACTGTGAAGTCGTATTGCTCGCCTTTGAGAACTTCGGGTGCCATGTAATCAGGCGAGCCGACGATGGACTTTGCATAATTGACCTCGCGGTCACGCAGGGAGCGGTACCCATCTCTTCGTTCGGCGATTGAACGCTGTTCCATTGGGTTGACGAAGGGAGCGGAGAGCTGGCCAACTTCTTCGAGCTTGATGCGCATAGATTCGAACTTTTGGGGCGAAAGCATGCCAGCCGCGAGCCCGAAGTCGGTGAGCTTGACATGGCCAGTAGAGTCGATAAGGAAATTCTCGGGCTTGAGATCGCGGTGGATATAGCCGAGTTGGTGGAGTGCATCCACACAGCAGAACATCTCAGCAATGTAGAAGCGAGAGTGCCGGTTGTGGAGGACTCCGGTATTGTTCAGCAAAGTACGGAAATCACCTCCTGGGACGTATTCCTGAGTGTGTTAGCTCATGCCCCGCCAATGGTAGTTGACCGGCTTACCATGGCGAGATAGATACTCTTCTCATCCTGGAATGCATAAAGTAGTTTCACCAGCCACTCACTCTTCGCTGCAGTCAAAATATCTCTCTCTGTCAATATGTGCCTGACCTCGTCCAGCTTGAATAGTAGTTTCTTGCTCATAACTTTCAAGGCACACACCTCTCGTGTATCTTTTTTTGCTGCCAGATACACCTGTCCGTAGCCACCCTGCCCGACTTGAGTGAGGATTTGAAAATCACCATGGCGTAATCTTGTACGGCGCTTCCGCAGATTTGCTCGCTCTCTGCCGAGGTATTTGTGTCGCGCTGCTTCATACTCCTCGGACGGTGTGGCTGGAGGTGCAGGATATTGGGTATTGAACAGCTCCCCACGACTCTGCCGATGATGTACATAGCTCAGGAGATCGAAGTAGTGGTCGAGGAAGTCTGGCAGGCATTAGTCAAGAGATTCCACGGTATAGGCGCTGGAAATAGTACAAAGCTGGGTGACATTTGCCAGACGTTTGACTTTGGGCAATTGCAACTTCTCCAACTCTTCTGCGGTCAGACCACGCGGGGGATTGAAACGCGCCTTCACTCCGTCTGTGTCTTTTCCTTGGTACGGCTCTTGACGAGACACTGCCGCCTGATTTGGAGTTGTTGGCTTCGACGACCGTATTCCCGGCGGAGTGTTCTCTTTACCTTGCTTTCTAGTAGGGCTGCCTGGCGCTAAGCTGTAGTCTGAGCGTTTGATATTGCCATCCAAACTGTCGTCAAACGCTTGTCTGCCGCCTTTCATGGGTGAGCCCGGACTTAACTGCGGTCTTCCAAGCTTGATGGGACTGCTCTGGCCAAGTTTCATGGCACTATCGAAGGCATCGGGAAGATCATTGGCCCCTGGCGGCATTTTGGATTTGCTCGGACTGCCCTGGGGAGTGGCATATGGAGACGTAAAGCCGGCAGGTGTAGGTGTATGGGGTGCCTCATATATGTCATTCCCGGATCGGGTGTGCAGCAGAGGTGGCGGCATTGGCATGGTGAGATTGGGCTTGTTCTTGCCCAGAGGAGATTGAGGTAGGGCGGTGGAAGTCATGTCGGCACTGGACGAGAGATGGAGGACCCTTCCAGAGGGTTGGGTAATTGTGTTGCCGTACAATTCGAATTGGGGACTCCTTTCAGCTCACAGTATGCATCCTTTTAAGGAACGTTGTTCCATCTGAAACAATAACTTTGCGCAGTCAATGACCGTTCCCTGAATTCATTGCATCAGAAGCTTAGAGCGATATTGACTATCGCAACGGCCGCTAGCTTCGATACGGCTTAATCTCTTCGTTAGCTGTTGACACGACAACAATTACACCATGCTGTTCTACACGGCGTTCAAGTCTCACTGAAGCTCTGTGTCATTTGTAAACTGGCGCTTATGACAGCGATCGAGCTAGTTACTCGGTAGGTTCTAGGAAGTAGCATATCAACAGCCATTTCCCGAGGGAATGGTAACATTTTCATCATCTATGCTTTAGACGTTTTGGTTTACGATTTATGGTCTGCAGGAAATCTCGACATCGAAGGTATGAGAGACACTTAGGCAGCTCTACAACGGAGTCGCGTATGTATAAGTTCGACAAGAATGAGTCGTTCCCTCTTAAGTCTTGATACGCTTCATGTTGATGTCCTGGTTTACAGAAACTCTTCTAATAGATTACTGTCTTCCAAAAGGGCATTCTCTTATCCATAGAGTGATTGCCAAAGCCCACTTCATTGCCTTTAGACCTCGACCTATCACGCCATGTCCACTCTCTTCCCTCCTTTTGGCCCGACTTCTGATCCAGCCAAGTAGAGCAGAGAGGAATACTCTGGGGATAATTATACATGGGCTTGTCCTCAGCCATGACGCTAATCCAATAGCATATGAAATGGAAAGAGAAATCCTGTGTCCCGGTTGGCGTGGTCTATCGCCACGCCTTTCAGATCTGTTTTAAGCAAATAATTGGCCATCTCCGTATCTATCAAGGTGAAAAATGTGTAGAGGCGCTGCCTCAATTGTCAGTGCAAAGTCCGATTGCTACTCTTTCTTAGCTAGTTCAAAACCATGAATGGCGCGTTATGTCTTTTCTCTCCAACATCGCGGAGTTCCTTTTTCCATCGTGCACCGATTTCGGCCTGGTCACCATCCACTGCAAATCTAGAGCCACTATACAAGGAGACGTGTTCATTATCCACATCAATAGACAGTCCTGAGCGTATTCAGTCATACGCAACTGAAAGCGGACGCCATGTTCTACAGCCACGAAAGTACGCTTTTCTGCAATGCCATTCATTGTGGCAATTAGCTGACACTCCTCCGGTCCTCACATCTCGAAAAGGAGGCGTGGCAACAGTCTGGTATGTGCCCCCCAATCAAATCCTGCCGATAGTCCTTCCAGCTAAGAATTGACAGGCTGGTCGCCACCCTTGGATCTAAATCAAACCTGAAGAAGGTCAATAGGAAAGCCATCCTTGATGTCAATGTCCCTGCGACATGTCGAATCATCATCGAACCGGAGGCGCCAATGGCGTTGAGGTTGCAGAGCAATTTACTGTAAGCTAGTAATCCCTGACGAGCCTCAATGCCTGCTCATGTATGCCTTTTTCCCCAGCTATGGTGTCTCGCGCGTCTTCTCCCAACAATGCGGCTACATCCTGTCCGACGCGGAAAACTTCCAGGCAAACATGCGAGCATTCGTCAATGCTATCAAGACTTCGGAACTAGACCCTAATGCTGGAAAAGCACGGTACGTCTGCACAGCTCACGGTATGATTTTTACTAATTGATCCTCTAGCCGCGATCAGCTCGTACTAGAAGATGACCCTGCTTTCCTGCCTGACTTCGCTCTCCCAGGCTTTGACATCGATCTCTCGGCGCTCGACATATCGACCGATGACTCTTCACGCCGGTCAAGCATCTTGTCGCCTCATTCACAGCGCTCTAGTCTGTCAAGCCATGCGGACGCTGATGAGTCCTTTTTGGGCCTTGTCATACCTACTTCCGACAGTGCCGGAGCTGGAGATCTTGGCGGTTTCATGCTACCTAGAGAAAGTGTCAGCTCAGTCCAACGTAGTGCGCAGCCCGGACGACTGCTGGATGACGAAGACGAGGGTTTCAACTTCGACCCAGGCTTCACCATTGACGCTGAGGGTAACGTGATCGAAGACCATGAAGCAGGACCTGGTTCAGGTGCTGCTCTCTCTGGGGCTGTACGCCACGGTAGCGACTATGCAGCGAGTGGCCATGTGCGCCAGGAGCTTCTGGAAGGTTTTCAAACAATTGGGGTTGGTATCACCATAAGTGCATATGATTGTATAGCTAATCTGTTGCAACAGCGTGACGCCACTGATCAGGACATTGACATTCCAAGATTTGACGACAATGACAATATACTTCCTGACGCTGAGCCGTTCCCTGAGATGGCACCGCCTGGTGCTAATTTACGCAAATCAAATTCAGAAGTGCCCCAGGAGCACGAGTCATCTGATTCTGCTGAGGCTCCCTTGAAGCGCAAGCAACGCGAACCCAACGCGTTGCCCATTGATCAGAGAATGGAACTTCACAATGCCGACCTGGCACAATGGAAGGCCGATTACGCTGGAAACATGGCTAAGGCAATTGAGATCAAGAGACATCATAAAGCTCCAGCGCTTGCAAAGAAAAATGCCGCATTCTGGGTCATCGGGTCAGGTATCGGTGGCGTAGGTGCAGGCCTTGGTAGCTCGAAGATGAAGAGCCCGCTCGATATGTTTGCTGGCGAAGCCATGATGGAGGCCTTGACTGGTATCAAGGCTCCTACTGCTGGACAAAAGAGAAGCCGCGACGACGAAGATACCGCCGACTCGGACAGCGAAGCTCGTCGGGTTAAGATGAGAGCTGATGACGGCGACCAGATTGGTCGAGGCGACGAACTATTGCTGAATGAGGATGAAATGATGATGAGCGAGGTGAGGGTTACCTGTTGCCTTGGAGGTTCGCCGGCTGATGCATACTTCTAGGGAATTGAAGTTGGTCGTCATGCTCCAGCTTCCCTCGGCGAGGAGCCAACTATGCCGTGGAATGCCAGCTCTGCCCTCGGTTCTCGTCAAGGATCTATTATGCGCGGCCGTGGATTTGCGAGCAGCGCTGGCGGCTTCCCCACTAGCGCTGGTGGTCCCAGCTCTCTGCCAGGTATAGGAGGTGTTGGACCTAGCCCGCTCGATAGAAACGTCAGCCCTCTTGCAGGTCGTGGACTACCGCGTTACAGCAGCCTCGGGCTTCCCATGGGCAATGATGACGATGATCTACTTGGAGGCCGCCTTATATCAGATGATCAAGCGTTTGATGATTTCCAGCTCTATGGTCCTGGGGCAGCTGTTGACACCCAGACAGCAGCAGACTCTCAGTGGGTGAGGTCGACTTTGAATCAGGAGGCGAACAACTTCCTCGCCTTCGTTCAAGCCAAGACTGCGGAACTCCCGGCTGCTGAGGACGATGACGAAGACGAGCTCTCTAGGGACGTCCATACTAGGGCTTCGGTGACCTTTGAAGAATTACTTCCTCCGGAGCAGAATACCAAAGTGGTCGCCGCCCAGGCCCTGTATCATGTCCTCGCGCTTGCTACGAAAAACCTGCTTCATGTTCAGCAAGTTTTGCCAGACAAACGGATCAATCTTAGCGTACCATCTGGTATCTGAGGTGTTGGGTTGCTGCTTTCTGTCCCGAGTCTCTGGAGACTTATCTATTCGTTTGTGGAGGAAACGACATTCCTACTGTTTCAGCACCATCGCAATTTGCTCACATGTTGCTTGTTATTGGCTACATCTACTGTTCTTCGCGAATATCTGTGCAAGTACGGCGTCGCTTCAATATATCATCATACCATGTACTCGTACATACAGTGCTACCTTGCTATACCTTCTTCGTATCTAAATCATACGCTCAAACGTTCAACATCGATGCGCGAATATGTCAAAAGTTACCATGATCTGGTCCCCTTGCGCTGTATGTCTCTCGGTACACTTGCGCCTAACCACCTAGCCCCCAGCGACGGGTACTCCATAGCTTTCTATCTTGATTCGTTTTAGGGCTGCACATGCAATATGACGTTGAGGCCGGATAAATCGCGGGGTGAACGGCAACATTATTGTACAATCGGTGGTTATTAGGACTTGGTGTTTCTACGTTACTCTATGCTATCAACCGAACCACAACCTTAAGCAACTCCTTTCGTGCAGCAATGCCGAAAATTCAAGAGCACCCCGACCACCCTGAAGGCGGTCGGAAATATGGAGCTTTCCAAATGGTACGGCATTTGCTCCAAGTACTATCTAATTCACTCACGTATCTCACAACACCCTCAGGAAATCTACCGAGATGGCTTGCTCAACAACAGGCTCCTAACCGTCACCACCGATCCGAACAAGCTCGAAGAGCAAGCCCGAACTCACCTAGGAGCCCGAAGCTTCAACTATGTCGCCGGCGGTGCGGGAGAGAAGGCGACGATGGACGCCAATCGTCTGGCGTTCAGACAATGGAAGGTAAGCTCGCTCACCCATCTTCCGCAGTCAGTCGAGTCTCAGTCGCCTGACGAATTAATCACGTAGATAATTCCTCGTATGCTTCGCCCGACTACCTACCGAGATCTGAGGACGGAACTTTTCGGCCATAAGCTTGATTCGCCTCTTCTCATTGCTCCGGTTGGCGTGCAGGTCATCTTCCACCGCGACAAAGAACTCGGTGTTGCAGAGATAGCCACGGAGATTGGTGTTCCATATGTTCTCAGTACGGCATCGAGCAGCAGCATTGAAGAGGTTGCGAAGGCGAGCGGTGATGGCGTGAGATTCTTTCAGCTGTACTGGCCGCAGGATGACGAGATCACCGCATCTGTAAGTGTTTTCCATACTGCCTCTCTTCCATATCCCGAAACTCAACGGATATGCGATCTTCAGCTCCTTCGTCGTGCTAAATCGCACGGCTATACGGTCCTGGTTGTGACTCTCGATACTTGGACTCTGGGCTGGCGTCCAGCCGACCTTGATAATGCCTACGTCCCATTCGCAACTGGTATCGGTGACCAAACTGGATTCGCGGATCCAGTCTTCCGGCGCAAATTCAAGGAGATGCACAATAAAGAGGTGGAAGACGACATCGTCGCCGCTTCGCAGGAGTGGGAGAAGGCAGTGTTCAGTGGCGCGGCTCATACATGGGAGGAACTGGAGCTTTTGAAAAAGGAGTGGGATGGGCCGATTGTGCTGAAAGGCATTCAGCATGTCGAGGATGCAAAGTTGGCGGTGAAGGCGGGTATGAATGGCATTGTTGTCAGCAATCATGGAGGTCGGCAGTTGGATGGTGCGATTGGCAGCTTGGAAGTGTTACCAGAAATTGTGGACGCTGTTGGTGATCAATTGACGGTATTGTTTGACAGTGGTATCAGGACAGGAGTCGACATTATTAAGGCGCTGAGTCTGGGAGCAAAGGGAGTCCTGATCGGAAGGTACGCATGTTGAAGCCACGTCCTGAGGTGAGCTGACATGGATGATCTAGACCCTTCGTCTATGGCCTCGCCATAGGAGGCAAGCTGGGTGCTCGGGATGCTGTCAGAGGCTTGCTAGCGGTACAGCTCCCCGAACAGAGTGCTTTCATCTATATGCTGATGCTTCATAGGACCTCGACCAGAGCATGGGCCTCGCGGGCATTCAGAACATTGAAGGCTGCAATCGCTCCATGCTCCGAAGAGTGCAGTATGGTGGTGACACAATATCGAATCACTGAGACGTCAGTCAGGACCAAAATTCATAACATGCATGCGCATAGTATAGATCGGATTCAACCATACGCTGGAGGCGCCACCGTCCAGCACAGCAGTCGAGTCTGACGCTGCGCATATGCCCAAGGGGATTGCCAGAGTGGTGGCCGCTTGCTGTCGAAGCTTCACATAAAGCCAGATGGTTGAAAAGCGTAGACTAAAGCATCTTAAAAATATCCCTTTTACTCATTGCTTCTTCGATGGACTCCGAATTGTGCAGTCGCTCGATCTCATTCTTTAGGAACTGGTACTGTAACACAGCTACCAGAAGCTTCTCAGTCTAGCCAGTCGTCGAAGTGGCAATAACATGTGTAACCACCGCCGTTTATGTTCCATTTGCGCGTCTGTTGCTGGGTGCAGTCCAAAATTCCACGAGTTCGCCGCTGGAGTATTCGTCTTTCAAAGACTCCCCCCACGCATTTGAACTTGTGGACTTGAGCCTCTTCGGCGTCACAGAATGCGTGATCAGGTGCGTAATAGAGCACAGTTCCACCGGAACCAATTTGTTCCTACAAGTTTCCCCTCATCTACTGCATCGTATGCAGTACCAAGAAACCAAACGCTGCAGTTGATTAGACCAAATTGTGTCTCCCACCCTCACCACTCCCCCTCATAGTTCACCTTCGACCTTGTCGTAAGTCCTCGCTCCGGACTCCCCATATCCTTCCTCCCCAACTAATCTTGCCCGCTCCACCTCCATCTCATTGACTTCCCTCCACTCCTTCACAGGGATCCACCCAATATACGCACGATCCCCAAACCCACCAATCCAATAAATGTCTCTTACCACAAGTCTAGCCCACCAGCTCTCATGAATCTCATTGCCCGGTGTCCACGCTTCTGCATCTGCATGTCTATTGAGAAAACAGCTTTCCACCATATTTGATTCAACTTCGGAGGCGGGAATAGGCTCGATGTAGCCTATAAGAGAGAACCGCGGCATATTTGCTGCAGAATAGGTATAGATATCGTCACTTGGAGGAGCTGTAGCTGGGGGATGCCATCGAAGCGATAGCGTTACATTAGATCCAGCGCGCGTGTTGCGGAAGGTTGTTGCTATTGATATCGCTAAGATTGTGGGGTTGTATGGTTTGGGAGAGCAGGAGGCATAGTAATCCATCAGACCTATCGGTGCGCCAGAGAGGTCGTCAGGTTTGCCCCACGATGGGGAGATGGCGTCTTCCTCGGTAGAACTTTGTTGGGAATGAGCATTCTGGGACGGGAAGACCGTGGAGAGCGTGGCGATAGAGGAGAGGTTCAGTATCCGTCTAGCTAGTGTGGCTGACTCATGTATGGTCGGGATTGTGTAGGGGGAGGGGGAGGTGATGGGGTTGAAGAGAATATGCTGCGGTGGCGGGGCGTGGCATACTGCGAAATGGAGGAGGGAAAGGAAGGTGAATGGCAAGATCATTGCATGTGTATGGACTGATGGAGATTGCAGAACTTCACTGTGAAGAAGAAAACGAAGAAGGAATAGAAAATGTACTATATGATCGAGCATCCTGACGCTGGTCAAAAGTAAGATACTGATAAATGAAGGACGGTTTCTTTGTGAAAGGACGCATTACGTGCAAGTATTCGAGTATGTACGTGCCAGTCAATTTCGTGACTGGGTTGCTACCAGTATATCCTGTTTTGGATAAATGGCGAGGAAGCACGAATCGAATTGTATCCATAGACGTCAAATATGTTCGCCATCTGTTCCACCCATAATTATGAGAGTCAATGTCACTCACGATTGCAGCTGGCTCAGTTGAATTCATCAGGTGTTGGTGTTCACTCCACTGCAGATTTGAGGCTCCGCGGCGAATATGCACGCTGGTGCAGGCTGCGATTCCAGTCGCGAGTGCTCATCTCAGTTTATGATCTCTTTGATGTTGGGGCTATATCAGCCCTCAAGCCTCTTTCCATCCTTGCCATCCACGTCTCGCCAATGTGGTCAACTTTCCCAGCAAAGTATGTTGTATCAATATATGTCACCTGTCCACAAAAGATGCAAACCTCGCTCTAGCATATGATGATCGTTGTTATTGCAATCTGGTACACGCATCAATGATGACCATAGCTTTGCAAATGGCACAAAGCTGAGTACACAGCATCTTCCACTGATGGTTTGTCGTAATTGGAAGCGCGGAGGTATCCAAGTTCAATTGAATTACTCTGCGGCGTACGCTATTCATACCATACAATCTCGTCAACTTCCTGTTGGTAGAAGTGGTGACGAGGAAAGAACCGGCGAAAAGCAGCGAGCTTCTTGATATGATCGACAACTAGGAAGTAAGGAGAAGACGCAATCGCCGTGGCATGACAGTACTTAAACAAGCTATATTTATGCAAAGTAAGCTCACCTCTCAGGAAGAAATTAATTCTGGAGAAGCAGTCATTGCGAATGATGGAAGATAGCCCGTGGAGGTTTACATGAAGCATATCGTAATTAGAGGAGCGAAGAGAAGAGAAGAGAAGAGAAGAGAAAAGAAAAGAAAAGAAAAGAAAAGAAAAGAAAAGAAAAGAAAAGAAAAGAAAAGAAAAGAAAAGAAAAGAAAAGAAAAGAAAAGAAAGGAAGAGGTTTTGTGGACGGATGACGGTAATGAAAGATGACTGGCTTGAGTCGCATGAGGCCGACATCGATAGTCTAAATGTCTTAATCCGTAATATGCGAACACTCTGGCCTACCTTACCTTGCCGAAAGCCGACATCTAATGGAATTGTCGTAATTCAAGTCCTCATCGGCTGTGCTCAACCTCTCTACCAGTAACCCACTGTATGGACAGGTGCGTCTGCGCCGTCTACAGCGAATACCGAGAGCTAGGGACTTTGGCATGCATCATGATAACCTTGATTGTGGGTCGACTGTGCGTTTCTGATACCTCCGCCTCTTCAACTATGCCAACGTGATGAAGTCTCCAGCCTTTCAATCAGCAAAGAGCTTCAGATCATAATCATGTTGTACCCACAATATTGATCCATCCATTTCTTTATTGGAAAGATGTGACTTAAGGCTGACGAACCTCATGTAAAAATACAGATCATTCTGACCCAAAGTCGCTGTCAAGAATATTGTTGACGAGGGCGGACTTTGGGCGGGTCCAAGAGTAAGACCTTCAGCATTCGTTATCTACCAAACAGCTGTTCAACCTGGGCTGGTAGAACAGTCTTCGCGAGGCAGAGAGTTTTTCATTTGTACCTCAATGCTAGCATTGGGAGCTATGCTGTTCAGTCATTATATAGGCTGGCGCTAGCCTAGGACGATTGTTCACCCGGATCCTTGCTTTTACCGGCAGTCTGTGGTTTCATAAGAGAGTTTGAGACACGGGTAGAAGCCATGGCTGGGGAATAGAAATATATGCACATTCAGACAAAGACAATTGCAAGCACTGTTCAATCCAGATCTGAATGCTAGGAAATGTTTGGATGCTGCACAAATTGAGCGAGACATTTGCAAGCAGGGAGCGCCTGATGGTCTGAGAACCTAAGTGGGACGATATAGAGAATCGGAGCATTCTGGTTCATCATGGAACGCAAATGGACGCAATGTTAAGACATGCTTCAGAAGGGATCAATGAATTGTATTTGGGATGTATGCCCATGGAGCGAACTCTAGTATATGACTTGGAAAATCCTCACTGCATTCTCCAAGGCATAGAAGGCATGTATCATTAATCTGCGTCAAACCCCAAATTTGCACCTGTAAATGGGAATATCTTCAAGGGTAAAAGAGTTTTGGGGCATTGGACGACTGTACACTTGCCCTCTGTCTTCCCAATAGTGGGATATATGATTCGTAGTCTACGAATCATGCTGGCAGTAGCGACGTTGTGGTGTTGAGTCTGAATCAATCTTCCTCTTCTGCCCGTCAATATTAGCATCGTCTATAGATTATGAATCCTCGTTCAGCTGGACCCACCAAGCCGTGATCCAAGTTTGAAACTGATGAGCCGGAGTGTACTACTAGGCAGTGGTGGGTAGACGGGCATACTCTTTACGGCATGAAGAAGAAGACGATAGAGAAAAAGCAAGGGACTAGGTTTGCGTGTGTACTCTGGAGGCTTGATCAATAAAGTACTTATCTAAGAACTGTGAAGAAATAGTATGTCCGCTCGCTTATAGTTCTAGCGACGGGAGAAGCAATCATCACAGTGCCAAGACCTCAGCCCTACAAGGAAATATCGCTAAAATCCACCACAATTGCCATGACTCAAAAGCCATCATCGCCGACCACATCTGCCATTACCATCTCATAGCCAACGTAAGTCTCCCTCCTCAGTCTCTATATCCCTCAACTATCCCGAATCCCACACCTACCTATCACCACCATCCCGCGCCTAAAAACTGACCAAGCCCCATCGCCACGCAGGACCCACTACCTCACAAGCTACAAACGAACCTCGAACCCAAACCCCCCCCCCTTCAAAGAAAGAATTCTGCATAGCCCACCATGGGAAAAGTCCGTGCGTAACATCCCATGAAACCACTCACATCCTCAGAAGGAAATCCTGATCAAAATTCCCAGACGGATCGCTCGCTCGTGCCGGAAAAGTGAAGTCGCAGACCCCAAAGGTACGAACGATATCCACCTTCACGCCTGCTTCCCCCATCAGCACACTGTCGAAGAATTCACCGCGCCCTTCTATTCAAAGCATCATCGCTCTCAGCCATGGCTGCAGCCTCTACAACTTCATTGGCAAAGCCTTATATGAACTGCTGCTGACATGCTCATAACAATAGGTAGAGCCACAAGAGAAAAAGAAGACACCCAAGGGACGCGCGAAGAAGAGAATCACATATACACGCCGTTTCATTAATGTTGCCATGACGGGCGGGAAGAGGAAGGTTTGTTGCTCATCTCATCTCATTATTTATACCCATACCCATATGTATACGGGGCTTTCCGCATCTGCCGTGTCTGATCATCGTATATGTCTTTGTGTTTGAGTTCGGATTCGATCATGGAGGTCATTTTATGTATGGCTGATGATTATGTCTCTGTGTAGATGAACCCGAATCCTACGGCTTAGAAGAGGATGGGGGGTGGAGGATGGGGTAGGGGAGGGGAGATATGAAATGAAGGGAGGGAGGGGAGATATGAAATGGAGGGAGGGAGGGAGGGATGGATGGAGAGGAGTGGAGAGGATAGGAGAGGAGGCGTGCACATACGAGTAATGGAGCTTTCATCCCCACCATGCAGTGGGGTGCAGCCGCCGCAACTACTACATCATCAATGAATGCCTTCCTTATCGTCGATATCACATCACAGCAATATCTCCCAATTCAACTCGATTTCCAAAATGTGATATCAAAACTCATAAAAGCCATACATACATGCTCCATCCGCCATTCATCTTATTAATCATACATACATGCGCTGCCACCCCCAAGAATAGCGTCAATTGAATCGCTTCCCGCCATATGTTGATGTATGCCCAAAACGCCATGGAAGGTGAGGACGGAACCCTAGGATAGATACAGTAACTTGGGAAAGGGAAGATCAGAAGGGCAGCGCTCGCTCGCTGATAACAAAGGATGAATGCAGATCGGATGATGGGGTAGAAGTAGACGATGATCATGCCCGGTCGGTACTTGTGAAGGAATGATGGAAGTGGGATATGATACATGGGAAATTGATAGTATATGTTGTAGTTGTACGCTTGGAATTATTGCTGGGAAGTGTTGATGGAGGAAGATGTTTGTGGAGATGAAGACGATGGATCTGTCGTGATGGTCTTGAGGCAGTTTTGGTAGAGAAGGTTGGGTGGTTCCTTTATGGTAATGTAATCTCATGGTTTCGGTGGCGTGTTTTATAGGGTGAAGCTTTGATTTTTGAGAGCGCGTCGTGCGTCGCTTCACACTTGATGAAATTGTAGGTCGATTCTGCATCGAGGTAGTGCTGTTCATGAATGGGTCCTTCGTCGCTTGACGACAAGTCGACTTTCATGTCGACATTCTCCTCTTGGGATATCGATCATGCGTATTGACATTGTTGGGTATCGAGGTGGATGGGCAGAAATTACGATCTTGGCGACCCTTCCGCGTACTGGTGATGCGATATTAACGGAGGAGAGGGCTGGCAGGGATGGCGAAGATCGAATTGCTTATATGGTATTAGCAACACTGGTGATCGGGGTAAGGTCGCAGCTACCAGGTCGCTCATCGCCGGCGCTGACGCTTGTGCGTACGTGAGCAGGAGTGCTGTGCAATCGTTGCGAACATAGCTTCCAGAGCAATGGAGCGATATTGGAGGTGGCGCAGCAGGACGCAAGGGTCGCTACGACCGCGAGGTGGATGAGGTCCTGCAGTCTGTATGAGACCGTGGTGATACTGATGGTGGCGATGGTGGACTCGGGTCGCAAAGTCCACAAGGAGGTCCAAGACACCGTACCAGTGACGCGATATCAGTAGACCAACAAGGGTCGCAAAGGCCGCGAGGTGAACGAGGTACTGATCGGGCTTTTGGCGAGATGGAGGCCTCCGCAACAGTGATATCGCGGCGGATGTACCGCATTCTGCCGAGAGTACTTTTGGTAGTACGTACCTGAGGTTAGAGAGAGATAGCCGCAGTCGCAACCCGCAAGGCTTTCCTGTAGGAAATCTCCAACCTCCATGCACCAACAGATCATTCACATCCTGTCTGAATGTAGCATCTCCACAACTCCTGTGTCCCCATATGGCTGTTTGGCTGACCCCTGTCTGCGCTTCTAGACACTCCTCTTAGCGTCATTCTGCAACATTGACAGCACCGCCCCGCGCATAATCTTAGCTCAAGCCAGATGCGTTTCGACTAATTCAACACCTGCAACGGTGCGACACCCTTCCTGCATATCGGCCCTTTGCATATGGTGGAAAGCTTGGCGGGATGGACCGCCGTGAGACCTTCGAAGCCCCGCTTGGTGCTAGTACAGTCCGAACAGCGATAGCAAGACCACAAAGACGAGGACCAGGTGTTGGGCAAAGTAAGGTGCTCGTTCTTAGGTTTGCTATCATGGGTGCTCGCCTGCGTAGAGTATAGCAGGCTCACCATTGAAGTGGCCAATCTCTTCTTCTGTCACTTTGGCCAGCGGTATTGCATCGCTATACCAGCTACCATAGTCCGGTGCTTTTGTCACAAGTGAGCTGGAAAGAGTACTCCAGGTGGTCGGAACCCCCCAGTGCTGAAAAGGAGGGACCGTCACTGGAGCCGAGAGCGGTGCCATGTGGGATTCGGGAATTGAGCCGTTCGACGAGTTGTTACTGGTCTGCAACGAGGGTGGCTGCATGTCCGAAGCTCGTCTTCGATAATCCATGGATACTGGCTGGGGATTGTAAGGATTCTGATAGCTTTGGTGGAGGTCATCTCCCAGACTGAAGGACATCGATCGACTTGGCATGGCCCAAGCGGACTCTGAATGGCTTCTCGATTGTGCCGATGATGGCGCAAATGAGGTGAAACTGCTCCTGCAGTCGGAAGCACTGTGAAGTGTGCTCGTTCGTCCCGAGACATGGGGAGAATAACCTGGGGTCAGAGGGGAGTCTGAATGTCTACCCCAGTAGCTATGCGCAGAATCACCGGGTGACGAGTGACCAGCTGAGGTTGGCCCATCGCCCGGAAAAGGAGATCCCCAAGATGCGCGGTTCTGTGGCGGAAGCTCAAATGTTTGTGTATGAGTAGGAGCTGTATAATGTCAATTTTCCACTCGAACGTTTTCTGTCGTCTGGAGTAGACCTCACCTTTCGTCATGGGTGATATGCCACTCAAGGGAGACAAGCCGCCAATCGACCCTCGATGTGGAGGATACGCCACTGGGACTGTGAGATGTGGATAAGAATTGAAGTCGTCGCCAGGGTCGAACATGTGGCCACCAGCGATGGCGGGAGAAGAATCTGATGAGGTGGATGCTCTTGTGTCGATCCTGTTCGAAGAAGCACGAGGGCGCCTGTCCATCTGTGGTTGCTGGTCTACAGGGAAGAAGCTGCAGTCTTTCTTCAATCGTATACACATGGCACATCGATCGTGGGCGTCGTCCGGTGCACGGAAGCATCTTATCTTGCGCCGTCGACAATGTCCTGTGAATCTTAGTCAGTGCGTCAGTCATATGCATGTCGCTGGCTACACACCGCAGGCTATCGATGTGCGATGGTACCCCAATTTGTTTCTCTTCTTCTCGGCCAAGCTCATGCCAGCATCTCCGCGCACATTAGGTGTCGATGCAGAGCGCTTCAAAGAGGCCGAGTCCTTTCTTCGCCGTCGCTGCGATAGCATGGCTCCCGCGGTGAGAGACCTCAGGTTGGATGACGGTTCCGAGCTTGGGTTCCCGTGATCGAAGGAGGTTTGCAGAGGGTCCAATATCGGTTCCATCTTGGGTTCGTCAATATGTTCCGGTTCTGACGACATAGTTATTTCCTTTATATCTCCTGCGTCTGGTCCCCTGGAGGATGAAGTGGGATTATGAGATAGGCGGGAACGATATCGAAGTTTCACTCTCAAAGTCTTCCCCGCAGCCATGAAATGGAAATAGAACAGTCGACGGACATGCGGCTTGCAATCATCTGCTGCAAGTGCAGTTTCAAATTTGGTGCCTGGATCTTGGCCCAGGGACACGGATGCTGTTTCTAAATGGGTCGCAACTAAGCCAAAGGCACGGCTGGAAGAGAAACCACACAAATGAGTGTCCGTGACAAGGTATAAGATTCTTCACGAGAAATTTGATTCGAGGATTTCCAGACGAAAGGTGAAGCGCGAGGTGCGACGTTTATGATAATGATCACTGAAGCCCTGGGTTTCACGTAGCTGCAGCTCTATCTGATTCTGGACTAAACAGAAGTAGGGTAGCAGCGGCGAGAGGGAGTAGGAGGGCCGTATGGGCCAGGCCTCATCTAGATTGGCGCGTACTGTAGGAGCTGTCAGGTATCTTCCGACTGGATCCTGTAGCGCTTGTGTTGTGGTCGAGCAAGCGAAGGTGTTTGTGGCTCGGTCTAGCTGCTGATGATCCGTAGATGCAATGTCGCATCTAGTGTGGGACCATGTGTCTCGCAGGCATATGGGGCAGAGCTAAGTATGAATCGAGAGCTAAGGTCCGAAACGAACGATCCCAATGATGATTGCCTGCAGGGAATATCGAGTGCACGCCAGTCGTTTCACTTGTGGGACGGTGTGGAAGGTGCCACGTTCTCGGGGATTTGGAAAGGTGATATGAAAAGAGGCAGACTGGGCAGTGGATCGGATATATGAGGAGGAACCGAAAAGAGGGATGCCAATTTTCCGCCATTACGCTGGCACTACTTCGTATCGCTTCGTTGACTTCGCTAGCTCCAATGTACCTTGAAATACCAGAAGCCTGGCAACAAGTTCGAAATCGGACCAAGGAGGTTGGTGGGGTGTCAGCACAAGCAAAATCCTTTCATAATCGAGGGATCTTCCCTCAGCCTGCCCAAGATAGGCTTCCGTGATATCTGGTTTGCCCCAATTTATCAAGGTCCATGCTTTCATCGCTCGGAATCATGACCTGGCTGTAACTTTTAACTTCGCATTGTTGTGCACTTGCGGAGTTCGACATGATCTGTGAAGACGCGCGCGCTCCAGCGACGCCGCATCCTGGTGACTTCCAAAAGTCACCAATGGCAGACAGCATCCTTGCATCCTTGTAAGCTTCGGTAGGACTGCCAGATCAGCGAATCGGCTACGAGCTACCAATCTTTTCAAGCCACTGCCGTTGGGTGTGTCCGCTCAATGACCTACTTTTATGTACCTCTGTGGCACGCGAGTTGCTAAAAGCTACCTCTGTAGTCTGTACCTAGCTGGGTCCGTGTCTGGGTGCTTCGGAGAATATTGCGCGGGCCATGGCTGATCCAACAAGGCCAACATAAGGATTCGGATCGGTGGTCTTGAAGGAAGCAGTACACAGTACAACAACAGCACTCGTATCCTCATCAACTCCCACAGTCCTCACGACCAGGTACATGGTCCCCTGTTAAGATTCTGCGGCAATATGAAAGTCGCTAGGACCAAACAGGCATGTGTATTTAAGGGCTCTCCACATGTCCAGCCTGACGGTTTGTCTCCCAGTTTCGCTTCTCGCTTCTCGCTTCTCGCAGATCTTGGGATGGAGCTAATGAGCTAATCCACGTGCAATGATCAGCAGATCGACTCAAGCCAAAGTCAGTGGTGCCCAGTAGACTGAGAGAGAATACTGCCACTAATGGTCACCTTGCCGAACTCCTAAAAGCGTCCCCGTTGTACTGGTCAGCTACGGGGGATGGAGATCGCATCGTCTTCATTCGTCAATGTTAATAGTGGAAGGAGAAGTCTCGAACAGAGTTGTGAACTGTGTATTGTGAATTGTGAATTGTTCACAAGGCTGCATCATTGCATGTGCCTCGGGGAGATTCTGATCCCACTACTACGCTACGTTAAGGTACCTTAGTATGTTGGATGTCATGGCGTTGATTGGCACGCAAAGTCAAACTCACTAGTTATACATAGCATTAGTGGACCATCCCTTCTCATCTCCACTTGTGCTAGAAATACCACCTTTCGACCTCGGATCACTATCCGTTAGCTTTGGTCCAGCGTCATGCATGGCCTCTTGGTCAATGATTAGCCCTAGCCAGTATTATCGTTGAGAAGTTGTCTGTACTACTCGAGAACATGGCTATATCTTATCGCAAAAGGAATACGTTCCGTAGCTCTACCAAAGTAAAGTGGGGGAGATCGACGCCAAGCGCCCATAATCGTGCCTTCTAAGCGGAGCACGTTGTTAAAACCCTGCAAGCCACGAGCAGGCTTCAATGATGATCTCGAAGATCTCATCTTGATAACTAAGGTAGATTGTGGGTGAGGCCTCCGGATCCGATTGCCATCACAGGATTAAATCTTGCCTTTGCGACTGGCGCAGTGTTCCCACATCTGAAGGGGACGTGTCGATCCTTTCGGAGGAGACTGCAAATTGACAGAGGCCATTTCAATCCCAGAGACCTGAGCATACGTGGTACCTTCAATCATTACTACGTGTGGGATGACCCTTATCGGCGTTTCACTCCAACGTCAGTACCTCATACGACAGCATCTCTAAAATCTACCACGTCTACCTGTATGCCCATCTTGATCTTTGTACCTTACAGGGCTCGCCATGTGGTGCAGATCCAGCAAACTGGAGCCGACCGCTTCCCTTTTGCTTCCCGCTGCCGCTGCCGTTCTTGTGCGGGATGATGATTTTCTCCCAGTCCCGGGTCATGAATTGGGTGTTCCATAAGGTACCTTACGGAGTACACCATCTGATAAGTGATAACCGGATTATTTTTCAGGTGTGATGGATTGCTTGGCGGCCAATCTCCACCGGAGTTTCAAGGCGACCTTGATGCATTATCACCGCACATCTCCGATGCCCCTGATACCCTGAGAATAATATCGCCACTCATCTTCCACAGTGGTCCAGAATATCCAATGAGACCAACTACTTTATTATACGTGTATGCGCTCGTCTTCTAGCGACGCTTAGGTAAAGTAAAGTACTTACTTTAGGGAAGCTTTGAGCGGATTCAGCCGCGCGACTCATGCGCCATCTCCACATCCCACGTGCCAGAAATTCTCCGAGAATCCACGAATCCTCTAGGACGGTCAAGATAAGACGTCAGATTTCCTCACCAATTGGCAAACCATTGCGTCCATGGATGATACGCAACATATCCAACGGGAGTTTTACGATGTACGCCAGGAACATGAGCGACGGAAAGGCCGAGGCATCCCAACAAATCATCAAACTGGACGCCCTAGTCTCATCTTCCCTTTCTTTCATCCTCCTTCATTACACCGTCGTGACCGTTTAGTGTCTATACTTAGCCTCCAAGCTCTGGCCAAACACCGCAATACCGACCCAATAGGGCATTCCGCATTGGTAATCTGGAAGCACTGCACACTTCATTGATTCCATTGCGAACGCTTCTCCTCTATTGCCTTCTCTACTGCCTTGACTGCCTCCAACAGTACATGGCTTTTCGGATTATTGATTTCCACCTACCTACTATTGCTGCGCTTCTATCTTCCCCTCATCCTGCATTATGCACCTTGTTACCCGTACAAGACCGCTGGATCTTGCATTGTGCACGACGACCAGGGGAGTGCATGCGACTCGCACTCGTACATCTACCAGGGGTATCTAGTGCCACGGACCTTTAGTAAATAACAAAGACCCCCACGCTGACTACAGACTGCTCATGGTGGGTCAACGGTGGTCTTGCAGCACCGCCACATAATTCGAAGGATTTGGCCTTCCGTTGACACTCCCGAGCGATCTCCATGTCGCCTGTCGCATATACCATAATTCTCCTAGACCTCCTCAGCTGCAGCATCCTAGAATAAGATATGAAACCACGGAACAGGGGCTCGAGTGAGCTTAAAGCAACCACTTCACTTTCAGCGATCCCCGGCACTTGTTGACCGCACCATTCTAAGGCCAGCGATCACCGCACACTTCCTCTTCTGTGTCTTCTCGTCCGGCACTAGTTCGGAAAATACAGGATTCATCGTTCTTCACAGCCCACAGGTGCATCGACATTCCATCAGGTTTTCACCAATATTCTCCGTAGTCGTCCTAATGGGAGTATCTTTGCATCGCTTGTTCAGCTCGATGAACGCATCTATCCGCCCTCCTCATGCTTTCTACTTTGGGAGTGCCTATCTAAACCAGACATATCACAGCGCATTTGAGTACACCAACGTTCATGCACCTATAATGATCAGTATCTCTGCTATTTGCATACCGATGACTCCATGACCCCATCAGCTAATCAGGCTTCCCGAGTGACAGCCAAAATAGACTCCTGGAGTATCAGGTGCTGTTAATTTTCACTCTCGATCCCGAGGGGTCTAATTCGGATCAGAGAAGAACGAAGTATACTTCGCCCCTCGAGCAGACAGTCGGCAGGGCTTGTTCCGGGCCTAAGATATCCAGTCCGCTTGGCCCTGCTCTGAAGAACACACACTAAAGTCAAAATCCGTCTGTGCGTCAGACATATGGAAAGGTCAGAGCCTAATACTGGAGGCTTGGCTCCACATGTTGATGAACATTCTGTCAACCATTGTGTTCTCATGTTTCAGTTTACCCCGAATGACGATGCAGCTGTTACGGGAACAATGAGACAAGACACTGGTCCTCGAATAACCGTGGACCATTGGGAGCTTATCCAAGCATGAGCTAAGCGTTCAATATCGTCCACGTCGAAAACAAAACCATCTTAGTTTTACCGAATTGCTGCGCTAGTCTACCCTGTCTTCGAGGAACCACGATGCCACTTCCATCAAATGGTATTGCTATGCGAGGCGAGATTGCGTAGCCAGAATGAATACTGGTATCTGTGTATTTGCTGGATATTTTCTTAGCGAAAGAAGTGATCTGTTTCGATCATGGCCAATTTCACTAAAGGCTGCTGCGCCCCAAACACAGACATCTGATACTTAAGCGACCCCTCATTCAGCGGATACAAAGCTGGGGAAAGTCTACTAAGGATCCGAATAGAGGACCTGTAGGCCAAGACGGCCCCAACTTCATGCTCAGACGCAAAGTATCCTGGACCTCCGAAACTTACCCCATGGAACGTGCATGACCGCTTTGTTTGGCGCCCACTAGCATCATCACTGCAATATACCTTAGCTGGGATGTAGCCCCTAGTTCAGAGCTGAGCTAACAGCTTCAGTGAGGTGAACCACGCTTTTAGTCCATTCAAGACATGTACGAAGGTTTGAGCAATGCACTTTACGTGAAGACAGCATTGGTGAGGGACTGATCACCTTCTCCCGCTTTCTCCTTCCTGTAGAGCGAGTCCACGCGGTGTGATCGCCACCATCAAAGGCAGTGCTAACAGGTTACAAAAATCCGTAGGACGATCTCTATTGCTGCTTGTCGACCTTTACGTTGGCTAATACAATCCATGGTATCTGCGATTGTCCCTATAGGTCTTGTACGATTCTTTTCTATGCTGCATACTCTCAGCCGGTCAGAACTTATCCAAGCTGATAACCTCCAACTCACCGCTTGTCTTCGTGCTTCATCAAGGGGAAATGAAGGCAAGGCCGAGATACGCAGAGGAAGGAATCCTTCCAGGTCTAGCAAAAAGAGCTAGAGGACGAAAGATGCCCATATCTTTGTCCAGCAAGCTATATTTCGCGGCGTCAATATTTTTGAAAACCCTACCTTTTCGACTCCCCTCCTACATATCAGAATGATGCTTGTCCCAAGAATTGTTTCCCCTACCGACCTCTATTCCACCGCTAGCGAATACTGCTCTACTAAGAGGGTCAGTGAGCAACAGGGCCATAAGATTCGGAAGCTGAGGATATTGGAGGCATGCTAGTACAGCAGGCAATGGATACGAGAGCGGCGCCCAATCAATTGCGCTTCGATCTCAATACCACCATCCCCTTATGTGGAACCTGCGTCTTCCCTCGTCACATTGTACTTCCAGCAGATCAGAATTAGCAAATCGCTCTGCGATGCAGAGCGAATGACAGACCTACACTTAACTCGCTGACCACTATGCCTTGGCCACCACATCGCTCGCCTATTCACAAGCACTTGCCTGCGTACGCCAGCCTTTCTCACAATTACTCTCTTTTCTATCTCCACCATCGCCAGTGCTAATTAAACGTTCCTTCACAAGCGAAGTGGTCGCCGTTCCCTCCCATCGCACACTAGCCTATCGGACAAAGGCCCGGCTATTGGTGCCATTCTACAAGGCGTCCGACGGTAACAAAACCACATTGTCTAGTCGCGGACATGATCTGGCGCAGAACATAGGATCAGCATCGCTGACAACATGACGCACAAGCCTAGAAAACATGGAGACTGGGATCAATTCCAAAGAGACAACCTCGTACGTACCAGTACTCAGCTTTCGGGCTGTATCCCAAACAGGACTCGCTATAGATACAAAATCAATGGGAACCTCATCCTACGAAACACACCTACCCAGACTTTGATACCATATTTAATATCACGTCCATATGACATCGCCACGAACCACAAGTCCTACCGTCACACCTTAATCGCTCGCTCCAACGCCACCTCTCCACAGCAATACATGAAGTCCGTACAACAGCCCGCATCCTCATCGCATTCTACACCGAGAGCCACTCTTATTCCTTGTCCATGAAAAGAAGTCCCTAAGAAGATCCAGGCTTCCCAACCCCTCATCCATCCTCACCTTTCACGCAATTACCCCGACGTGCAGAATCTATTCCCTACACAAAACCTGTCAACGTATCTCCCATTTGGTCACATGCATAACTTCTTAGTGTCATGTTTGTCAGGCTGTCTTTGTCAGATCTGATGGCGTTGACATCCGTTCATGTACCTAACCTTTTGGACCGTCAATATGATAGACGTCCTCTATTAGCCAGACCGTTCATACTTCCCTGCTGTGTACCTCGCTATCAGCTTATTAACTCCGGCGGACGGCAATGATAGACTGAATTTCTATTCAAAATCCCTGAATGGTATCACAGAGAACCCTAAGACCACAAAAACCACAAACCCCAACGAAAAGAACCCCAAAAGCCCAACAATCAGTACTCCATCCATCCTCCCAACATACCCAAAGCACCACAACAACCATCCAACCCCAAACGCTTCACCTTCCGCACAACACTCTCAATGCTCTGGCAAACAATCACTCATACCCGCCCAAAAACAATAAAACCCTCACCGAATACGTCCAAGAAATCAACGCCGCAAAGACAAAACCGGTCAATCTAGGTCACCCACTACACGTGGGAAATCACCTCTTCACTTCTCCAAAAGAAAGAAAAAGGAAATTCCAGACGAAAAGGACGATTAGGCTACAGACAAGGACAATGACGAAGAAATCAGAAAAGCCAGTGGATTTGATCACGAAGATGGAGCTGTTCTATGTAGTAGTCTAGAGGTGACGGAAAACATGAAGATGAACACGACATCAGACTGACGAGATATCGGTCCCTGCACCCGAGAAAGACTCCCAACTACTACCTATATCACGCAGAGCCCGCTTGTAAGTCACCAAGACCAAGCAAGAAGAACACCAACTTATCAGCGCGTCTCCTCTCCCATATGGACACCTACAAACATCCTCAGAATATCTTTTCCATCATCCCCATTATCCCCACTATTATACACCTTCCCCCATCATTCCTTGCGACAGTATATGTTCCCGAAGCCCATGCTACTTCTTGTCTGGAAACCCAAAAGCGCGGAAGTCATGAAAATAGTGCATCACGCTTGATAGAAATAGAAATAGAACTAGAAATAGAATCAATGCGTTTACGCTGCCAACTTTCATTTTTATCTCCATCTCCATCTCCATCTCCGTCGTGGTCATGCTTCTTCATCACGTAAATTAATTATCCAAGCCTATACAGAATGATCATTCATCTGCTCTGCTCTACAGACTACACCACACTATTTCCATCTGCCAGAAATCCTTCAACACTCGCCGAGCCGGCCTGGCCTGGCCTTTGATCTTTCCCAGTGCCGATTTTACTTCCTGGAGCTAGCAGAAGGTAGAATGTGGGAGTTGGAAGGGGAAATATGCGTAGAGAGAGCTGGATAGGCGGTATCGCGGCACCGTTGATATTACCGTCTCTTGTACTATGCTTGTATTCAAGAATGTTCGAAAAATAGTAGCACCGATGCAGGAGAACAATTTCCTCGGCACATCCATCCTCGCCTTACCACAAAACACTCTCTCTCCTAGCTTTATATAAGTAATAAACAGTTCTAGTAGCTAGCTACACACTGCTCCTGCGTCACAGCCAGATTATACAGCAACAACACCATCAATCATCGAAAACAATCAAGACAAAGAACCCGACTTTCCCACTCGCATTTCCTTTTGAAAACCTACGGCGTGCAGCATAGCTGTCATGATCCAGTGACGAAGATCCGATCCCGATCATGAACCATAACTGAACATTTCGCATAGAAAACCGTCCGCTTGTTGGAGCGGTCTAGGACGTTAGCCATTTGTGGGAATTGAAGGGTTGGGTCATTGCGAGGGTGTTGTTTGATGGGAGAAGATAAAGTGCGGCGAGCATGGGGGGGGGAAATGGGTTTGTTGTGGATGCTGTGGTTATTATGGCTGTACCGGGGATTGGTGAGATGGGGAGGGGAGCTGGGAGCTGGAAAGCCTAACGTGGAGGTAGGACTCTAGACTGATGAGTTGGCGGTGGTGTTCAATCGATGCCATATCAGGAATGGAGCGAATCGATTTTCAAACAAAAATGTGTGATATCTCTCGCATACTCGAACCCGTTACTTTTCGTGGGTGAACACATGAAATAAGGAGCTGGCACCGCAAACGAGAGTCTCGAGAACCATACACTTCCTGCTTGTAAAAATGATACCTTGATTCTAACAATTTAAATGAGTGCTGATGACTGGCACGTAAGGTGTCTCGGCAAACTAAAAGCTCCTTATACCCGTGGACATGACTGAAGTTTAGGTCGTAGAGGGAAAATGGCAAGAGTATTGTCAGAAATTAGAGTTTCGACACCTACATTGGATAGTTCTGGGATGTTGTTGATTTGAGCAGCGTCGAAAGACCAGTCGAGTCCTTATAGCCCACTGGGATATATGCTCGTCGACTCGATCACACTGTCTGAACTGCTGACCTGGAAGTTTGTCTTCAATCCATCTTTGCGTAAGGAAAGATGCAAGTGACTGGAGCGTACGATTGATCCCACCTCGAAAGGGAAAGAAGGTACCTGTGTATATACTGGCCGTTGTGAACTGATTGTGATTATTGTGGATATCTTCTATAATGGACCTTCTTAGTATGGAAACACACTAATCGTATGATAGTGGCAATTTTTGAAATATCGAGATCCCTCTGGACGGTGATGTTCATTTGTTTAGCACGCTCAATATCAGCAAGCATGGTTGATTATATACGAATCAGCATGGATTACTGTAGCCCAGTTCAGAGGCTGGAAGAGCATGGAACTTAGGGGTTTAGACGGTTCCCAGCTCCTGTGTTAGCATATCGTTCAGGGTATGGGAACATCTGAGCTGACACAAACATCTTGGCTACTGAAACCACAGAAATAAGAAGTTAAGTTAGGGATCATGTGGATTTAATAATAAAAATTATTGATTGATGGGGATGAATGGTACGCAAGGCTTGGTGCAATTGAACCAATCCCTTATACAGCCTGTCATTCGACGCTCATCGGAATACCATGACAAGGCTAACAATATTGGGACAGCGCGGGTGATGTTCTTGAGATAAGCATCCAGCCTGCCTCTGTAGAGTGGATTGGACGATGCTGGGATATCCAGTAGCTTCTGTCGAACCTTACTTTCGACCCACGAGTACGGACTCATTACAGCAATTCTCAATTCAGTCTGTGCTGATCGATAGCGTCATGAGAGTCTGTTAACCGCAACAATGTCTTTATGAAGCTTATCGACACAGCAAACGATCATGACATGGTGGCACTCGCAAGATACAATTCCTGCAGGTTTGGGCGACCAGAGAGTGAGTGGAGGATATGACGCCCAGGGAGTAAGAGGAAGGGACCAATGTCGACTTTACAGGTGAATTTCTTCCGCACTCCGTGCATAGAGTTGAAAATTTATGCGAAGGTAGCCAAATTGCTGTAGGCAAGGGGCCACATGACTCTTGTCGAAAGCCAGTCTATCCAATCTCATAAGTCGAAACATGCTGGCAATAAACCAAAAACAAAGAGGCGAAGGTGTAAGAAGAATACTTCTACAATAGAGGACTGATCTTGCTGATGAAGTCTGAATTCCCCCATGCTATCTTGAACCTTCGGAGATAGGTCGGGAACGGTATCGAAGCACAAGCTTCAAAGATTTGGAGACTCTAGACATCAACTTCGGATATATGGTGGCGAAGATACTCATCATGACTATGTGATGTATCATTAGTCTCACAATATACGTCGAGTAGAACAGGAAGCCACTCACTTGAAGCGGAATCTGCTTTTGCACTAGAGAGCTTGCTTGACCAGTGCAAGAAGTAGAGCTCCCTACACACGAAGCAAGATGCTAGGGGAGTACAAGCTAAGTCTGGGGTATTGTAGCTCGAGTGATATCCGGACATCAACTACTCCTCTGCCGAGGCTCCTGTTTTGCTCTTGATCCAACGGTTCTATACTGCCTCTTCGGCTGACGCTTTGCTCCGACCGGAATTCTCTTCGCGTTACCACAAGCAACACAAGTCACGACAAGTATATCAGCCCAAGGTTTTCTGCCGTCATGACTCTTGTTTTCCATACTAGCTGTAGCAGTAGATCCTGGAACTAGAAGAACATCGCAACGTTTGCATATTGAATGTTTCATGGTAGGAGTGATCCTGATCACGCTCTTCAGAGAAACAGCTCGTAGGTGGTTAAGTAGCTTGCACGAAAGCGCCGAATTCCTGACTGTGGAATTGCTGTCTGACTTGATCTCGCTCTGCGCTTTTCCTGGCTCGGAAGGCGCTTTCGAAGATTTTGTCTCTGCTGATACGGGGGCAATCGTCAAGCTTCGATCATACTGCTCCAAGCCACTCTTGACCGGCTCTGGAACTTGCAAGGTATCACTGTTCTCTGTCGAATCCTTTGCAGCGTGCGCCAAATATGTAGCAGCTTGGTAGAGGTAGGAAATCCTCGAATGTAGATGCTTTTGGACGGGTCCTCCTTTCAACCCTTTGCCTTTGCCTTGGGCCATGTCCTCAAAAAGATGCGTACAATCAGCTCCACCATACCTAGCTCTCCACCGGGTAAAGAACGCCTGAATTCACTGCAAAGTAAATCTTCGAAAGTTGCGACAGGTGAAGATGAATCGAGACTAGCGTGATCGCAATGATCGCCCTAAAAATCTTCCCAGCACCTGAATCCATCCAAATCACAACCCCCAGTCCACAATCAACCATCCCATCACCCGCACCTCTAGGACGTTTTCTCTTCTGTTCTATCAGGAACAACCAACAGCTTAGGCTTCCAGAGGTTTGAAAAAGGCCAACAACACGATCAACATCACCCACGCGAGTCCTGTAGCCTTGCGCTTAGGACTCTCACAACACCTTTCTAAATCTTCCTCTCAACAACAGCCTCGCACTCCAATCATCACCTTCCATCATGTCTCATGAAGAGGATCTCATCGACTACTCCGACGAAGAGCTTCAAACGAACGACGCAGCAGCGCCAGCAGCAACTAATGGAGCGGCTAAGAAAGGCGACCTAAATGTGTCTGGAGGGACTGCGGACAAAAAGGGCAGCTATGTCGGCATTCACTCAACCAGTTTCCGGGATTTCCTATTGAAGCCGGAGCTACAACGAGCCATCACCGACTGCGGTTTCGAGCATCCATCGGAGGGTCAGTCATAAGTTTCCTCCCCAGCTCTATCCCGTGCCTCGTGTGTCCGTACGTCCGTCCATCTTCGCGAGTGGTATCAGTGCGCGATTGTTCAGAGCGCGGGCGGCCCAAGGAAGTCTCACCAGATGAAGCTATACTGTATTCCGACTGCAGGTAGTACCCACGGATCGAAGGCGCTTCACGTGAATCTCAATGCTGCAGTTGTCATTTTACATGGCATTTATGCAGTAGTAGTTCCAGAGCATCATCGCATCGCATTGTCGTGAGACTTCTAGGCCGTCCGCAGGGTGCTTCTGGCCCATTTGGGAAGTTCATGGAGGATTGGGATCTTCGCTTGGCTTTGGCAAAACTGTGAGATACTCGTTGAGAATGATGTGAACGCGAGATGGACGGACAGGACGATGCATTGGACATTTCATTGACATATCTATTCGGGAAACCAATTCTGACATCCCTTCGCCTTACTACAGTCCAGCAAGTATGCATTCCTCAAGCGATCCTGGGCACGGATGTCCTTTGCCAGGCCAAGTCCGGACTCGGAAAGACTGCAGTCTTCGTACTCACTACGCTTCAACAAGTTGAGCCAGTACCTGGCGAATGCGCTGTCCTCGTGATGTGCCATACCCGCGAGTTGGCCTATCAGATCAAAAACGAATATGCTCGATTTAGCAAATACCTACCCGAAGTCAAAACATCGGTCTTTTACGGCGGAACTCCAATGCAGAAAGATGTTGAGCTTCTAGCAAACAAGGAAACCCACCCTCAGGTCATCGTAGCTACTCCGGGTCGGTTGAACGCTTTAGTGCGTGAGAAGAAGCTTCGGCTTAACAGCGTCAAGGTTTTCGTCCTCGATGAGTGCGATAAAATGCTTGATCAGATTGGTAACTCATCGCCAAACCTTGAAACATATACAATCGCTGAGCAAAGCAACCAGATATGCGTCGTGATGTCCAAGATATCTTCCGCGCCACACCTACCCAGAAACAAGTTATGATGTTCAGCGCTACGCTTGCTCAAGATATACGACCAATTTGCAAGAAATTCATGCAAAACCCCCTCGAGATTTACGTCGACGATGAGACCAAGCTTACCCTACATGGCCTTCAGCAATACTATGTCCAGCTCAGCGAATCGGAGAAGAATCGGAAGCTGAATGAGCTGCTCGATAGTTTGGAATTCAATCAGGTCATCATCTTCGTCAAGAGCACCCTCCGGGCTACAGAGCTTGACAAGCTTCTTCGGGAGTGCAACTTTCCGAGTATTGCCGTCCATTCGGGCGTGAGCCAGGAAGAGCGGTATGTCTCGTAGCATCCATGTGTCGCGTGAAACTAATGATTACAGTATCAAAAGGTATAAGGAGTTCAAGGAATTCAATAAGCGTATCTGTGTCGCTACCGATGTATTCGGCCGTGGTATCGATATCGAGCGCATCAACCTCGCAATCAACTACGATCTGCCCGGCGACGCCGATTCATACCTCCATAGGGTGGGTCGCGCTGGACGTTTCGGTACAAAAGGTCTTAGTATCTCGTTCGTAAGCAGCGAGGCGGATCAGGATGTGATGAAGGCAATTGAGAAGAGATTTGAAGTGGCCGTGCCGTAAGCAAGAATATCTCGGCGACGAATGAAGGGGCATATACGCTGACTATGTGAATAGTGCTTTCCCAGAAGGTGGAGTTGATGGGAGCACCTATATGGCTACTGCATAAGCCATGGGTATTCACGTTCTCGATCCTCATTCCTTTCTAGGATGTGCGACTGGCTTTTCGAAAAGCATTGTGGTTTCAAATGAAGGATTTCTCAATTGTTATCAGTTGATTTCCTAGGTTCAACGAGATCGTATACGAGGTCGACATCTGCTATTCTAGACAGCACTGTATGAAAGGTATCGAAATACTAGGAAACCCGATCCCCACCCCGTTCAGCACTTGAACGGGATATGCAACCCCCATTCATGAGATCCAAAGGATCGATCCTGTAAAATCTTTCCAAAATTAGCATTGCACTCGCCCGCCATGGACCCTTCGGCTTTGGCACCTGCAATACCCTTGTTGTGTTCATTCATCAGATTCAAATCCCTCCATGCCTTCCGCTAACGCCTTCCCTACCCTAGCAGCTGCACGTCCCCCGTCTCCCCCTTCTTTCCTAGCCGTCTCAACATTGCTCTGGACAGCAGCGTAAAAGCGCTGATGGAAGATTTTTTGCCTCTCCTCTCGCTCTACGTACATCTCCCCATCCTCACCTCTTGAGGCGCCAAACAGGTTGAGGTGCGCAAATGCATTCGACCGCTTGGGAATCATATGGCACTCCACGTGCCGCAAGGGAAAAGGCCACTGGCTTGGTATGTATTCAAGCTCTTCTGCGGGATGTAAGCCAGCTCGTAGGAATGCGGCCAATGCATTCAGCGTTTTGACCGTCAAACTACCCTCTGCATTCGCCGTTCCAAGCGTGGGGGCTCGCGTGGAAGTCCAAGCGTTTGAGGACGAGGGCTGTGTATTGGTACCGTTTGCCGGAGCATGAGCATGCCAGTGCAGTACCGTGAGCAGACATTTCAGTGTCTTCACCCACCCACCTGCGCAAGAGACGAGCTCATTTGGACATGTTTCTGTGGCCCAAAGAAGTATATCCGTGGCAGATGAGCGTATATCTGCCGCCAGATGGGTCAGTCCGGCCCGGATGTAGAGTAGCATTTGGCCGACGTGGGGTTCGATATCCTGCTGTGGTAGAGCCCGAAGTAGTCGTAATAAATGGGCTCTGACCCCGTTCGACTCGTCCAGCATGAGCGGACATATCCTCGGCAGGAGAACGCTGACAGGTTGAAGCAGAGGTGTATTGACCGGACGAGAGGTGATTGCTGTTGTGAGATGAGCTAGGGAGTCGCGGCGCTGAGAGGATGAGCGGGAGGATAGGAGCGAGAGGTGGTGGGAGAATTGAGCGGAGGGAGTGGGGGCGCTGGTGGAGATGGATTGGTGGGCGAGAACTATCGCTTTGCTTTTGAAGCTTGTGTCTGTGAAGTTGGTCGGCTTGGGGCGTGCTTTACCCACTTTGAGCTTGGGTTTTTTGAAGTCCTTTTTCTTGTCGCTCTTTCTTTTGGCGCTGGAGCCCATAGTATTTTATGGTACAAGGCAGAAATTTGGGGACCTTTTGCTGTGGGAATGACGATAACCCGGTCAACATGATTCGTGGGGACTGCGACTGGACATGGTGAGTATTTTCAACTGTGAACATTAGTCCACGACTCCACGGTTTTTGACATGCAGAAGTTGTGGATTGAAGCTTGGTACATTAGCTTACACTTGCACAACGCTAATAGAATAAAGCCTTCAGCAAGTCAGCGAGAAGCTTTGATTGCCCAATTGGGATGACTAATCAACGCTTTACGGCCCTGACAAATTGATTAGCAGCTAGATCAGTAATGAATTCAAGGTACTCAGCAGTTTCAAGTCAGTGAATCTCTTATTTCGCCCCGTTAGCTAGAGCGCAGCTAAAGACACGCTGAACGACTGAACGACGCGTTCCATTTGTGTCCAACCTCATGAGGTGTGGACTCCCGCGCCAGCAATTTTGATGTCTGATTAGTAATAAGTTCTTCGATACCAGCCAGAATAATATGGTCTCTCGGATACAATATGGGCTCCTACGTCCTCAACTTCACCACCTTTGATATCCAGCTCTGGCCACCCCCTCTCAAGACTGATCCGGGCATCTACGCTGATCACACTCTCAGCCCCACTTTGTTTCTACCTCTGCTACTGGTTTACCACGCTATAGTCTCTATTGCATTGCAGACACGGAATTTCCGAAATTACGACGGCCGACGTGATACTGTGTGGTATCGCCTATGCCTTTGCCATTTGTTCGTGCTGGAATGCTTTTTGATACACTTTGCCATCGTGTACCAGAGGCATTGTTCACTGTCTGATAACATTGCACTGATCCTGTACACAACCTGTGGCGTGCTGGTGAATTCTATGGTGGAGTGAAACTTGTTTACAGGATGGTACAAACTACGGTATATTGTTGCAGCTCAGGGCAATACATAGCTTTACAATGCTGATCAATTTGTGCTTAGCCAGCAGCGACCTTGGAGAACCTCTCACGTCTCGCATCCAAACCAGGCGTTCAATCCACTCTTATCCTCTCCAAATCCGATGGCTCAATCATTCGCAGCACTGGTCTACTCGCCACCGTTCCGTCATTGCCGTCACATAATCCGGTAGTCGCCAGCAGCACGATATCAAGCGAGGGAGGAGGGCCGACAGGGAACAAAAGGAGTGAGAGCGAATATACTAGCAACTCAGACGTTATTACCACGGGCAACAGTGCAGAAGACGTTGCTGCAATGGTCTTCGCGTTTGTCGCCGGGGCAAAAGCCTTTACCGAAGGAATGGACAAGTCGGATGAAGTGAAGCTACTGAGACTCAGAACACGAAAGAATGAGATAGTCATTGTTCCAGGTACCACATCCTCTCACGAGCACTGAATTACGACAGTACTGAGAATTGTTAGATCCCAAATTCCTCCTCGTTGTCGTTCATGACACTCCCCCAGCATGAGCAATTGCGGTTGTAATAGTGCTCTTCTTTGCCCCTCGCTTCGGGATTTAAAATTTTATACCCTCGGCTCGGCATTCTCTTGCGGATGGGGTGTAGGAAGCGAGGTGTGACAGTGGCTCCAACACTCGTTTATGAACCGAATCCTTTAGCGAATGCATGGAGAAAACCTCCCATACAGCTAAGAGGTAGGGAGATTTGAGATCTGTGATATCCTATTACATGTCTATCCTAAGGAAGCGATTCCAATCAAACACTTCAACCTTATGATCTGACATATCTGGCGGAGATTCCCGACCCAAAACATCGAAACGTGGCAATCCCGAAGGTCCGATAGCAGCCAACATCCGATCATTGCGGGCACCAGCAGGCTAGCTTTGGAGTGGATTCTCCAGCGGAGCGCCCAGTACCTTATGCATGGCGGTTGCCGAGCCTCGATAACAAGCCTTTTGCTTGGTAGAATAAGGTATTCTGTGGAGGGAGTGAGCGCAGAGCCCCATGGTACAAGATGATTAAAACATCGTCGAAACATTGAGTCGCCGCTAACAGTGAATGAGAGAAGAAAGGAAATTTGCGGTGGCCAGTCAAGGCAGGTGACAATGTTGGGGCGTCTCAAGTGAGAGGGGCGTTCAGAAGCTGAACGACTGGAAAAGGGAGGTGATTCCCCACTTTGGCCGCCTGTCAGAGTCAAGCTCAACCCTCCCTCCTCTTTCGGCGCTAGTTCCCTGCAGAAGGATTCGAAGCAAAGGACATACTCTGTACATATCGACATATCAATGTATGGGGTCGTCATGCCGAACTTGGTGGCCGACGTCCGTAATGATCGCCCCAATCTCTGTCCAATGGTGACAAGCTTCGGGCTAGCCTGCAGTAGTGCGCCGGGCTGCCACAGAGAGGAGGTCGGAGGGGCGGGGATTCCATCTCTGGATCACCTTCCTTCTTCGGCTTACGCGATGCACTTATCGACTGAGGCATCGTATCAATTGTCAATGTCCTGGAGCAAGGGTGCCACCTTCTGCTGCACCGCTTGCCCGGAATGCCATTTCCCTCCAGCTAGATTGCTAGCCATGCGGGTTACAAGTCGAAGTACCGGTGATCCTGGCCAAAGAACGATAAGCAATGCCGCCCATACTCTTTGCCCGGATCGTGGTGCATGAGGTATAATATCAACCACATGTCGCACCCTCCGAGCGTGCTCACATTCGTTGTCTTCTCCTCCTTGGTTACCCTCCTCCCCCCCCGAGCATACACTAGACATCATGGCGGGCACAATGGGTGGTGGAGGTATGAATCTTGACGGCGGTGACGCTCGGATGGGTTCATCTGCAGGTCTGGGTTATGGCGAAGCAGACACAATCTCGCGCCCTGCTCACACAAAGCTGCACGACCCGAGCATCACCCTTGAAGAATACATGCACTATGCTGCCATTACCCGCGCCGATGACCGCAACTTTGACGCTCCACATACCGATAACGCGATGAAAGTGGCAGGACTGAAATCACTAAATCCGTTCGCCAAGAAGAGAGAACCAGCTGTTGCGACGACGACAGAGCTCAATGAAAAAGTCACGACCGAGTCTTCACCAGATGGGCGATTCGTCATCACAGAGGAGGAATATATCCAGGCTTCCCGTGCGGTTCGTACCGCTACATGGGGCGCCGTCTTCTTTCTCCTCACCACCGACATCCTTGGTCCTTTCTCTACCGCATGGGCGTTTAGACAGATGGGCTACGGCCCCGGCGCTGTACTGTACACCATATTCGCTGCATTCGCTGGCTAGTAAGTCTCATACCTTGCATGGCTTCAAAAGGTCGGACGGACACTGATCACGATCGATAGCGGAGGATATCTGCTCTGGAAAATGTTCTTGGGACTGGACTCGGACAGATATCCGCTGAGGACATACGGCGACATTGCATTCCGCGTCTACGGGCAGGGCGTACGAATCGGTATCAACTCACTCCAGTCGGTTCAGTTGCTTTTCAATGTCGGCATCATCATCGTCTCCAACGGCCAAAGCCTGTCCCAGATGGCTGCTAAGGGGCCGAAACTTAACCAGAATGGTGCTTGCTTCATCGTTCTGTGTTTCGTTTGGGCGATCGCTGGCATGCTCCTTGGCCAAATTCGAACTCTCGCGCGACTTGGATATCTTGCCAACTTCGCTGTCTGGCTCAACGTCTTCGTAATCATTTCAACAATGGCAATCGTTGCCCACACCACACCCAACTACGTTGCCGCCAAAACCGCCTACATGATCGATGAAGGACCACTCGTCACAACCGCTGGGCCACCCGCAGGGGTCGGCTTCCAAGGCCAAATCGTTGGACTCATGCAAGCAGTCTACTCCTACGGTGGTGCTATGCTGTTCGTTGAGTTCATGGCCGAGATGAAGCGGCCTTTCGACTTCTGGAAAGGCATGGTCTGTGCGCAGGTCTTCATTTACTTCTTATACATGTTGTTCGGCCTATTCGTCTACTCTTACCAGGGTCAATACACCCTCATCATCGCTTACCAAGGCATATCAAGCTATGCATGGCAGACAGTGGCCAATGCCTTTGGTCTCACCTCCGGTCTCATTGCAGCTTTGTTATACGGCAACGTCGGCATCAAGGTCGTGTATAACAACCTCCTAATGGAGTTGTTCAAGTTCCCGAGCCTCGGAACGAGGGCTGGCAAGTTGGCCTGGGTCGTTGTCGTACCTGTCTACTGGGGGATCGCTTTTGTGATCGCATCTGCCATTCCTCAGGTCAACAACCTGTCTGGTTTCATCGCCGCACTTTGCATCCTGCAATTCTCATACACCTTCCCGCCATTTATGTATGTCGGTTACCTGGTCCAGAAGGCCGCGATCCAGAGCGGCGAGGGCTTCAATCCTGCGACTGGGGAGACTATTCGTCACGATAAGGGCATGACCCGCTACATTCGGGGTTTCAAGCAAAACATTCTGTTGAATAGCTTTCTTGTCTTCTTTTTCCTCGGATCGTTCGTCACTGCAGTCCTGGGTATCTATTCTGCCATCATTGGTATGATCTCGTCGTACGCCACTGGTGCGACAAGCAGCTTCAGCTGCAACAGTCCGGTTTTGTAGAGGCTTGGCTTGTATTTTGTCTGGTTGGGAGACGGTTATAGTCTGAAGGTCGGCGATTTGAGAACTTGATATCATAGCTAGCGTCTGTAATATCCCAATCCTTCGTGGCTTCATGATAATTCTCATCTGTCTCGTGCCATTGATAGATATTCACTAATATTCTATTCTCTATTCCATACAAATTTATGGAAAATGAAGTTGTCTAATAGAGCTTGACAAAAAATGAAGATGCATACTCTGGCAATGTATTCGCTACCCGACCTGATGCTGCAAGTAATCGAAGCCCCCTGAGTCGCTAAAGAGGAAACCATTGATCAGATTTGTAAAACAGTACTTTAAGTAGAATACTCTACCTTGGCGCGATAACCCCACGTATGACGTCGCGTAAGTACACGGGCCTATCGAGATCACACGAGCGCCTAACGTGTTCTTACCTTCGGAAATTCACAGTCAGATAGAAGGTGCAGAGGAAAGGCACTGCGAAGGAATGACCTTGCGAGGGACACATTGCGGGTGACCGCATACCACAAGCAACGCTAGCGTAGCCTCCCAAAAGTACATAAACATTGTGCATGTGCCCCTCATCCATATGCTCAACAACCACGAAAATTTATACACAGATCACAAAACCCATCAACAAAGCTCAAGACCTACGTTCTAATAAAGAGATACCTCCATCACAAGACTCCAATTTTCCACTCATCATGTCTGACATTGGGTGAGTTCAGTTGTAGACTTCAAACGTGGCTTCCACTCTGCTTCCTGACCGTCAAGATCTGCCTGATCGCTGACACCAACTGCGTTCCAGCCGTAAAGATCTCTCCGACAAGGCGCAAGAGAAGGTCACACCAGACTCCCAGAAGTCACTCTTCGATAAGGGAAAAGAGGGTGTAACTGATGCTGGTGTGTTGCAGTCCAATTGTATGGCTTTGAAAAGCTAATAACAAGCTACAGGTGACAAGGTCGCGGGTGCCGTTCAGCCAAGTGAGCAAATAAGAAAGAGTTCATGCGTACAGCGCGCTGATGTGAATTAGGCGATGACAAGTCTATGAGCCAAAAGCTTTCCGACTCCACGTCCACCAAGCCTGGGGAGGAGAGCTACCTTGACACTGCGAAGAAGACTGTCGAGGACGCCGTGGAATATGTTGAGAAGACTGCTACCGGTATGGTTCCCACCCATGAGGTGGAAAAAAGATGGCAAGGGCTAATCCTTACGCCGAATAACAGATGTCTACAACAAGGTGGTTGAATCCACCAAGTAGCTATTCTCCACGATCATGATACCCACATAGCGAGGACACTATCTTTCTTTTAGTAATGAACGAGCGGTTCTTTTCCTGGAAGGACCTCGGGCGATGAGTGAAGGTTACGATACGGTCTCTAGCTGGGAGGACTGAGGAATGGCGGATACTCTTTTCCTAAAGCTGTGGCTTAGCGCATGGACTTCTTGCTCTAGAGAGCATCTTGATATCGAGATAGTCATGAATGCATGCTTACGGGCAGATTGCAAATGATTCATGTTCAGTGTCGCATGCTTGGCCAAACCCATTCGCGCGAAGAATACTGTGATTGATATTCATCCATATGATGATACTATACCGCCTTACCAAACACCGCGCTTCCTATGTATTTCCCAATGCCTGTGAAGAAACTCCCTAGAGCCCGGCCTACTGAATGTTGAGGATGGAAATATGAGCCCAATTTTCATGACCTGTACCACGTTTTCTTAATCGCTTTACATACTTGAGACCATGGCTAAGGATAAAGACCGCGCTCTCAATCCTGCTACGGCTCAGCTCAAGGCAGAAAAGCAGAAAGCACTAAAGAAAGGTTCGTTAATACCACATTTGCGATTCCCTTATGTGCGATTTCCCATTTTTGTCATGCTCACATCCATCAACAAACCTCTCCTCTCTTCAACTGTATGCGTCACTGATTGGCTACCAAAACAGGCAAAGCAGCGGTAGCAGCCCAGCGAACCGAACGCTACGCCAATCGCAATCCTCGCCGTCTCGAATCCCAAATCTCAGACCTCCAAGCACTCAAAGAAAGCCATGGCGGGAAACTCTCAGCACGAGATCAAAAACAGTTAGACGAGGCCGAGAAGGATGTGGCGAGGGTGAAGAAGGCAAGGGAAGCTCTAGGCGACAAAGCTCCTACGTTCAACCAAGGCGGGGGCCGAGACGATTCGGGTAGAGGGAGGGGAGACGGAGGCAGGGGCAGGGGTGGCTATGGAGGCTTGGGAAAGAGGGCAAGGGAGCAGGAAGAGAGCTCGGGCGGCGAAACGGACGAGAGTGTGAGGAGGATACCGTGGCCGAAGGATACGCCGCCGCCCATACCACGCCAGCAACGTCCCGAACGATCTCGACATTCTACGAATGCAAACTCGGAGCCTTTGGGCGCGGAGCGACGCTTGCCTGCGCGGGCGGAGGGCGTGGAGCAAGAGCAGACGCGGGATGAATCGCTGCCGCCGGCCAGACCGGCGGTGAGGACTACATATGAGAGTGCGCCGCAGGTGCGGGATCTGAAGAAGGAGGCTACGGCTCGGTTTGTGCCGGCGGCTGTGAGGAGGAAGATCGATGCTACGAGGGGGAAGGGGGGGGTGTTGTTGGAGGAGGAGGAGGTGGAGAGGTTGGAGAGGGAGGGGTATGGTGTTGGGGGTTCGGCTGGTGTTGGGAGTGGGGTGGGGAGAGGAGTGGTTGTGGATGCTGCGCCTGTGGTTTCTGGGGAGGATGATGATGCGCTGAGGAGGTTGAGGGATGAGGAGGAGAGGTTTTCGAGGGAGATGGAGATAGAGATAGTAAGGGAGGAGGAAGAGGAGGAAGGAGGGCCGAGGGGAGTGAGGATGGAGGAGGTTAGTGATGAGGATTTGTGAGTTTTTCGATACTGGATAGAGGCTATGGAGGAAGATACCCAAAGGTTGGATTGCTTGTTATACACCTTCTGTTGATGACAGATGATCAGGTTCGTGTATGCTTTTGGATGCAATCTGGTCCCGTAATTGCTAAATACGATAATGCAAACATCTTTCATTTCCAACCAACATCTTACATCCATGAAAGAACCCATGAAAGCAAGAGCTTGGTACCCAGTCCCATACTCTACAGCTTTCACTGACTACCTATCAAGAAAACATCCATACCAACTTTCCTCCGTATCAAGCACTGGACCTAGAACCGTCAATTCTTGACAATCATTACCTCAAACGAGTGAACGAAAGCCTTCAACAAAGCGTCAATATCATTCTCAAGAGCTTCAGATCTAGTCAAGGAAACCTCCTCCATCATCCCCCTTGCTGGACGAAAATGGGAGATATAATCAGCGGTACCTTTGATGGGTAATACCTATTGTTGCCATACTTTTCAATCTCTTTGGCCACTTTTACAACAGATGGAATGATGATTTCGATGTCATCATTGAGTGAGTGGCTTTTGGTTCGGTGATGCATATAGAGCCCGTAGTAAAAATAAATATATCTAGGCATTTTATAGACTGGTAAACTCTGAACCGTCATAGGTTAGGGGAGTCGAACCCCCGGTCCTTGTCTTTTACATCTACTGCCATGGATGCACCGGTAGCTAATAAGGTAGCTATCCTAGTCCTGTTATACCGATTCTGACTACAAGTAGCTACTCTAAAGTACGAATCTAACGGCCCGTAGGTCTTCTAAGAAGGAGTACACCCGGTATCCTGCTCTATAAAGGGAGACTGACTATCGAGAGCTTGCTCAGCACAGTCCCTAGCTCTTTATAAAGTCTTTTTACCCACTAAATAATTAATATAAAGAACTTCGCTTATACCAGCTCCATTCTATAGATTAAGTAGTACAGCAGACCTACTACGTAGTCCGAAGACTAACGAGTGTCATACTGACGTTTGCCCCGAACTCAATGACAGCCCCTGTAGGATTCGAACCCACGCAGTAGCTGTATCTAGTACAGGTCTACTGCACCAATAGCAGTGTGTGTCAAACACCGCTGAGGCCATATAGAGCCCGTAGTAAGGCAGTGCTCGCACCATGATGCTAGAATAATTGGGTATAGGATCTAAGAAGTTGATCCTTGTCCTGCGGCGTTCGTATCTTCTTGCAAACGTCTGCACGGGTCGGCTACGCTGCCTGCTGGACGCCTTTCGGTCCTCGTTCGAGAGTAGAATAGGTGCATGAGAATATGAGAATATGAGAATGGCGTAGGATAAAGATAACCCATATGCCCACGACTAAAGCGTGTTGGAAATCAGCTCGGGTGAACCTCGGTGATTACAAATCACGTCTTGGCAGACACTAGAAGAGATTTTCCTTCCGTGTCTCCTTTTTCTACATAGCTATCATCCATCCATTAGTTATCAAATACTATTGCACTTCACCCAGAATCACGTGCAGATGACTCATTGATCATCACATCATTCAACAAAGCGAGCACCAAAAACCACCGTTGGATCCCCCCATGGTGAACACCAGACACGCTGACAAATGATCCCAAGTATATTCGTCGGAAGCCGCTTGCCTGGCATCGACCCCTGACGCCAGCCAGCTCACCAATGAGAAATCGGACACTTGAGGCTTATGGGCAACAGCTTGCTTGATGGGCTCTGCGCTGGTATTCTACTGGGCGATGCTGATTTTGAGAAATCGGACACGGCAAGAGCTGGAGTAGCTCCTACCGGTATCCCTCCACTTGCACGGTTTTTCTTCTTGGGGGGTCCTCCTGCACAGCGGCCTTGACGCTGGTCGGTTTCCGCCGTTTCCTCGGTAGCGTTATTCTATCGAAGCTGTTATTAACTTGAATCGACGTATTCGTTGCCGTACTAGATGTCGTGCGTGGCGTGCCATTGTACAAGTTGGTCTTCCCCATTCTCGTCTTGGTATGTGAGCCGCTTCACATCGGATAGATAATCCGGCTTCTGCTCCTTATTTCCCGTGCATTTGTCGATGCCCGAAGATGATCTTATAATGTTTGGGGGTTGATATGGTCTTCGCCGGGCATCCCTTCTGCACATACCCAGCTGTGATGCCTTTGCTTGCAAATACTGTTGGCCAGTTGGATGCGCGGGCTCCTGCTGCCTGTACGTCGACAATGTATGCAACGAAAAGCTGAAAAACACACGGGAAATCTCAAGAGCTTGATGGCGTCTGTGAGTGACATATCCCGGTCGAGTTCGGGGTTATTGCTTGGACCGTTGGTCGGTTGTTCGTGGAGATCTCGGTGGCGGCTCAGATGGTTTCTGATACGGAGGGGAGGGACTTCTGTTGACCGACCAGCCCTCCCAATCGAACTCCTGGTTGTTTTGATGCCATGGCAGTAGGGCGAAGAGACTCCTACGATCGAACCACTATATATATATATATGTTGTAAGTCGGTTTTGACGTTCGCTTCCAAGTAAGCTGATACTTCAGCGGACCTTTCCCATGTGCCTATAGGGAATTGGGCGGATGGACTGGCTGTTGGACGTGAATCAACTCGGATTCGTGAGGAGATTTACCTTTACCGAATTTCGTATTGAAGTTGTGGACTCGCAAAAGACTAGAGGGTCCATTGACACAAAAAGGTAGAACAGTGTTCCTCGATGCTATGGCTTTCTCGTGGGTCTTTTCTGACAGGCACCCTCCTCGGCCAGATATGCGTCTATCTTTCTCAACCCCAGCATTGCAACTGAAAGCGCCGAGACACCGCAAGTTTGCGACGTTGCCTCTGTGCCGTCTGTGGATCGGACGTTCTGAAGAAGCTAGAGATGAGAACGCAGGCATGGAGCATCGGGTGTGCAACTTCTCCTGCGCATTTCGTCTTGCAGATTGGATTGATTTGTTTTGGACGTACACTTTCCAATTCCTTGGGCTCGATAGTTGACTTCGACCACCCGGGATAACCTCTTGCTTGATTTTATGGTGGAATGGGCGATGGTCGCTCATTTCTCTATATTTGTAGAGTCTTTGAATGACAGTGACAGCAAATTTTCCGTCAGCACAGATGGCTTCCTCTTCTATCGCCCGTATCGCCCTGTACTTGCCGCTTACAACGTTCCTCAAATCCTCGAGCTGACGCTCTCTATACTGATCTCTCCCAACAAATAGTGTCACGGCCACAACCCCAACCAGGAGGATCTGAAAGAGACATAATACAGTGCCCACTACTTTGTTGTGCTTCTGTAGTATTGCTGCAAGAAATGTGTCTGACGGAGCTTCGTAAGGAGTCTGGTAGCCAGGCGCCAGATACTCCCCCCTTGGGACCGGAGGAATCTGGTCGTCAAGGAACGCCGCAGCGTCCTCCTCGCCGTTGAACTGGAGGTGCACGATAAGTGCACTCCCTAGCTCAAGATCCTGCATCTCTACAAGAACCCTTGTGAGGGTTTCGTACATGTGACGTAGCTCGAATGCAAATCCTCCGGAGTAGGTGGGAGATGGACGGCGAGGGAGATATTTATCACGGCCATAGACAGGAAAGCCATAACTATATTGAGCAATCCCCGGAATGGCTCTTATGGTGGTTCAGTATATATATGTATAGTTCGAGACAATGGATAATTCCCGGGATCGACTGGTGGAAACACTTGAAAACACGTAGAAACATAGTGATCCTATTCAGGGCGAGACAGCCACCAACACGAACGGTACAGCTACATCTTTATCATCTGGGTGCCAAGTCACCTTCATTATGTGATGAGGCAGCGAGCATTGATTTTGGTTTGTCTCGAAGCGAATGGTACCGGGAACGCTCTTCAATGCCGAGAAGGTGCCAGAACCATGGCAGCTTGGCTACATTTGGATTTGATTACGTCGTCCATGGCCTCTGCGCCGCTCTCTTGGATAAATCGGAGAAACCCAGGCGCTCGAGATGCTGCATCACGTTCTCGTAAACTACGCCCGATTGCGTGACTCGATTTTGAGACTAAAGCGTCGCGGAATTAGCATCTGAAGTTTTGGAGCTGGCGAAGCTCAGAAGAGGTGAGTTTCGGAATGTTGTCCCTGCCAGTACATGGCCTGGAGCATTTTGGCATCGTGATCGAAGTTGCGCAGCCCAAAGAAGCGGAGAATCCTCCAATTGCAACATTGGGAAGATCTGCAAGCTTGCTCTGGGTTGAAGTTTCTTAATGATAAAACCGGATGATTCGCCTGCTCGCACGCCTTTCCGTCTTGCACTTGCATTGTGGTAGGACGCGGCAGACGAACACTTGTTGCTCGCTCGGAGGCAGCAAACACTTTATGATGGCATGATTTCGAGCTGCTATCATTCCTCCCTTGTCCCTCGTTGTGGCGTCCTTGTAGAGATCCTCATAGCGCTGGTTGCGACTGATCGGTTTTGCTTAGGGTAGTGTAATGTAGGAGTATCCAACACCAGTATCTGCTGGATTTCTGGTAAGTCTTGTTCTGAAAGCTTGACCTGGACCAGAACTTGATGTTGTGGCTGCCTTGGCAGGGGATATTACATTTGGTCTAGACGGTCTCAGGAAGCTGTTGAAGTAACCCATTTGCTTGCATGTTCATTTTCGTCAGGTATTCCTTGTATTTTCGGGCTCCCATGCTTCTTTCGACTGGTGTGGGCTTGGATCTGAGTCGTCCCATATGATTTGCTAAGACCGGGGAGCGGGCGCTTTGGAGACTGAAGTTGAGGCCCAATTGGTCCCCTTCCATAAGCAAAAGGGTACCATAGGTCTCTTCCGAGTTAAGGTCGGTGAGATCTTTGATGCGTTCCTCCAACTTCTTCCAGAAATTCTTGATACTTCTCCAATTCTCCGATCCTCCCGACAACGAGGGTTGCCAGCCTCCTCCAACCACATTAACAACTCATTCGAAAACCTCACTACGGTGCCAATCGTCCTCATTGCGCTATCGAACGTGGTGTCGTTGAGGTTGGGGGTGGCCGCGCGATTCAGTGGTTCCATTCGGTCGAGACAACGACTGAAACCTCCAAAGGCATAAGAGAGTGCTTGGCGGTAGGCGTCTCAATTTCGTAGGTGATTCTGCACCGTCGGTAGGCGCAAAGATGTAGCCTTTAAGATGCGATCGTTCGAGTAGTGTCGAACAAGAATCTGCGACCAATGCTTGGGAATCGCCACTATGTACCACCCAACACAGAGTACATATCGAAACCACTGGGTATTGATAAGCCTTTGATGCTACGTTAGTGCGGCTCTCTGCAACGGGTCATTCGTGTTACCCGTCTGCCGCAATGTCAATCAAGGACGCTCCGTGGTGTTGGATGTCCTTGACTCGGATCAATCAAAAACACCGTCGTGTATAAGCAAAACAACGTCGCAGATTTTTGACTGTATATGTATATGACTATACATGTAGAAGAAAGGAGAAATCCAAGGTAAAGATGATACAGGAAAACCTGGGAATATATGCATGAATATTCGTGATGTTGCTGGGAAGAGGCATAAACAAGAGAGTCAAAGATGTAGAGATTGGAAGTAAGAGAGATTCTATATACTGTCGGACACCGACGGGACGTTCTTTCGAGTAGTGAACGCCCCAGATGAACGCTATAGGAGGTGAAGTAATAGAGTTGATGAATACTCATCAGAGAAGAGTTTTCGATGCATGCATGAATGATTCATGGTGAAGGTGACAGAGAACATATTGAGAGCCGTCTGATGAAGCCATAAGCTAAGACGAGTAGCTACCAAGCAAGACAAGAAAGTCCCCAAACAAGCGCCAATGATGTATGCCTCTGCCGACTTCGAGCAAAAGGGATAATCCCATTACTGATATAGAGAGATGACTGTATACGCTCATCCATAACAATAGAGCGGCACTCTCCGAAGGGGCTCGTCGAATTATGTAGTAAGTGTAAACATGTTGACCAACATAGATATGATTGGCACTCCAATTAGCAAAATCATTGTTCGCAGATCGGTTTTATTCTACGGAGATTAACAAAAGCAAAAAGCAGGTTGTCCTAATTCGACAGTAATTGTGACCTGAGCGTGGTAATTTTCTTGGCCAACAGGACCGACAGAGAACTTAGAAGGTGAGGCAATGTTGGTATCGATATACTTCATTTCGCACAAATTGCTCCTTTTCGTTCATCCTTGAATTCAAGTGATAACACCTAGGCTTACCTGAGAACGAACAATGGACCGAAGTGAAAAACACAGCTTCAAATGATGTTCTGAATGCAATGAAACAGGCAGGACAATGGGCCAATTAGGATTGTAGCTCATCATAGATGAAAGCCTGGTAGCATCCTGCTTAGTGTCTAATTGAGTTGGGCCCCACTGTGCTTTTGACGTGCTTCCTAAACGCCTGTAAATAGTTGTGCATCCCAGCTATTATCTCTACGAGAGAGTAAGGAGACTAATCGATACTACTTACGGAATGGTTATATGGTAGATACTTATAAGGATTCTTACGAATACGCTTTACTTAATTAATTTTATATAATGAATTAGCGCCAAAATTTTACTTCATGTCTGGATGGTATATCATTCTTCTAAAATTCCGATAATAAATTCTTGCTTACCCTTTCCTCAGGCTTAGTTGGCTAAAGCGTCGGTCTCATATGATTCCATATGATAGCGTGAATACATTCTAGATATCCGAAGGTCGTGAGTTCGAGCCTCACTCCGGACACTTTTTGATTTACTAAGGCCTTGTAAATGGCAATATTCTTTGATATCTATACCTGGAAACTGAGTGCTAACAACACACAAAGCGCGTCCTGCATGTCAAGCTGAATAAGTCTGATAAATGTTCAAAGTGAAAGTAATACTTCCTAGGGACGGGGTCAACAAAAATGTACAGAGAGTCAACACACTGGTGAATGACGAGCCGGGCTCATTCCATATGTGAAGAATCGATGGTAGCTTGTAGGATCTATTGCAGTTCTCCGAATTCCGATGATAGATGACAGCTAGAATAGCTCGTCTGCGACAGCGTCGAGCGATTGAACTGAGCGTACTCTCGATCACTTTTCAGGGGCCTTTCTGTATGATATGTCATGTTTCTTCTAAGAGGTGATGCCACCGTTGTGGACGAATCAATTGAGCAGTGCAAACGAGAAGCCTGCAAGAGGTGGAGGGCTCGACACCTCATCCTTTCAGATCGAGCCTCATCACTAGCGGCCCCATTTGACAATGACCATGATGATGTAGTATGACATGCCGTATGCAGTGCAAGCAATTGGAGACCAATCCGTAGAATGCGCCGCCACGACTGGACGCAGCACTCCCAAGTGTTGAAATGTATGATGTCAATGAGTCATCTGCACGTGATTTGGGTGTAGTGCAATAGTATTATGATAACTAATGGATGGATGTAGCTATGTAGAATGGAATAACCATCACGAGAAATCTCTATTA